>Ga0209282_1002707_pt1 | contig 10335 bp, 7 predicted proteins | sample Mtrugardesep15_FD_187529 | JGI IMG/M metagenome (GOLD analysis project Ga0209282, IMG submission 187529) | Root nodule microbial communities of legume samples collected from California, USA - M. trunc garden sep15 (SPAdes) (version 2) | ecosystem: Host-associated > Plants > Roots > Nodule...
TTATTTTGTGCGTGTGTCTGTCTGTATATGTGAAAGGATAATTAACTAATTATGGAGTACCTGCAAAGTATTATATACGGCAAGCTCCAACTTGTAAGGCTTGGTGAGAGCACGGGAGCCTACTGGTAAAACAACCACCCAACTGCGAAGAAGATTGACAAATGAACATAATCACATTTTTTTTTACAAAACTAGATTTATCAGCCAAAACATAGAAATTGTAGAAGTGAACTGAGATGTTTCAACATGTCACATCATACTTACACTTTTCTCGATACCAAATTAGGAGCTACAACTTCTAGAAATCCAGGTCCATGAAACTCCCGCAGCCAACCAGAGAACAAGCATATATGACTCTGCAAACAGTACCCATCATTTAAGAACTTATGTACTTACGTAGCAAGATAAGGAGATGAAAGAGAAAACAATCAGCCCATTCAACTTCATGCAGTACCACAATTATAAAACGTTAAAAAAGTTTAAATGCTACCTCAATTACACGAACAACATTGGTGTTTCCTTTAGCCCTGGCAACCTCAAGAGCAGTTTGACAATCATCATTCATTTGCAAAGGATTTGCTGGAAAGTTGAACAGTAAATCCCATATTAAAAACATTTATTGGAGTCTCTATAATTCAAACCATTTCTGAAATATAGACATTTGACCATACCTCCATGCAAAAGAAGTAACTTAACAATACTTTCAAGTCCCCTTTTAGCTGCATGATGCAACGGAGTCCCAGCATGACGACCTAAACAGCAGTTGAAAGTTCAGTTTCAGTTTTCACTACAATATGTGCCCATAAAAATAAAGGATAACAGCAGAAACAAAAGATCATATAAACTGAGGAATGTCGAACCTCGTCCTCCCAGACAACATTATCTTCAATACTTCATTATAACAAATTCTGTAGAGTAACTTTTAGTGCTAAGCATATGTTTGGATCCACTTTTGAGGAGTCAAAATTGATTTGACATATTTGGTTACTCTCTTGTAGAATTGATTCTAACTTGAAGCTAGAAATTGTAGCTTTTGATTCTATAATTGATTTTTACACTCAAATGACATGAATGTATCCAAACATAAATCACTTTACCTTCAAGTCACTTTTAACCGGAAACAATTTTACAGAATCAATTCACTTAAAATCAATTTTTGTCACCCCAAAACCAAACACACACTAAATATCAAGTTTTGTCCAATGGCAATTTACCACAACATTCATGTTTCTTAAAAATTAATAATCATTTAATTCCAATCATAACAGTCAGCATAATTTGCTAATAAGCTAATTACCGGAATCGAAAACAATAGTAAAACAAAATGAGACGAATACCAGGGCGGTACGCATTGACATTGGCTCCAAGTTCAATCAAAGTCTTAGCAACATTGTAAAGCTCAGGATTCATACAAGCAACAATCAAGGGTGTCTTTCCTTCTCTGTCCATCCACTGCATCAAATAACAACAAAATCATCACAATCACAATAAAAAAACAAAATCAAATGGATCAAAACCATTAACCACTACCCATCATCATGATCATAATCATAAAATTAACATTTTTTATGAAAAATTTAGCAAAATTTAATTTACCTCAAGACCTGCACCTTCTCTATGAAGGGCTTTGATTCCATCAGAATTCCCATAACTGATTTGCTGGTAGAGCAATTCGCTTTTCGATTGCCCTTGTCCCATCAGAAAAATTTCAAAAATTCAAAATCAGATTTTTTTTTTAGGGTTTATAATTTACAGAATCTACAATAAAGGAATATTTTTTGGGGTATAAATAAATAGAGATGTTATAATAAGTGGGGTTTGTTTGAATTGAATGAGAAAATGATTTTCCAGGAAAATTTGAAAATTTCCTGGAAAAGTAGTATAGATAGATAGAGTGAGAAAATGAGGAAGAAGATAAAATATAATTAGAGGAGAATGTTGGGGCTAAAAATGTAAATATACAGAAAATGATAATAATGTATTAATGTGACATGACATGTTTTGTTTGGACCGTGTTGGTTGGGAAGCGATTTCTTAGGGAAGAAGGAAATGGACGCTTTCTAGGAACGAGTGAAGGAACATCTCACCTTATTTACGGTCTAGCAATACTAACACTATTTTACAACTGATTTTTATGATATAACTCATTTTGATTTGCTAAAAAATAAGTATTAGATAGAATATATAACGGAAGATAATTCTACAATTTTTTTAGACTATTTTGATATCATAGACAATTTGTAGTATGTGTTTGGTATCATATCAGGTATGTTAAAATCAAAGTAATTCATCGTATAAATAGTTGTAATGTGGTTTAATAAAAGACAATACTTTCAATTTTTGTCTCCCCCCTCCCCCCATTTGTTATGTCCCTTAAATAGTTTAAAATCAAACATCGTATAATTGAAGTTGTCATGTTTTGTCCTTTTTGTTTTTATATATCAAACACACACTTAAAGTTACAGAGTTAAATTATTATCTTTGAGTTTATAGTAAAATTATGAATCCACCAATTTTTTTCAAAAAAAACAAGTTTGATAAATAATCGACCAATTTGTTATGAATATTGTGGATGTCCAATTTATCTATACTTTCACATTTCATATGTTACATATCAAACATAATATGATAATATAATAAAATCCCCAACAATCCTAATCATAGTACCACTAGACAAGACTCCAAAATCAAAGTGGTAAAAGACGAGTAAGCTCGAAACTGTCCTCGAGAAACTCATGTCAACTATGCGTCTTCAACCTGCAAGTCTACACCACAAAAGGGTGTAGGTAACCATTTGCCACACGTAAGGTAAGATATAAATTCAACATAGAGGAAATATGAATGCATGTAGTATTATGATCACAACATTATATACACATATTCATCTTAAACATATGATATTCACATGTATTCTCATTTGATTATTAAAATAGATACAACGAATCTCAAATCATCACAAGATTATAAACAAATAATCACATCATCGATTAATCACCAAGTTGAATACATAGCATTCACACATCATCACCATCGTTAAATCACACGTCTTCCAAATAGATGCACATAATCAACTCAAAACATCTTCACATAGCTTCACATAGTCAAGTACATATCCTCCACATAGACTCATGTGCATGCAATGTTCTAACTTGACTCTATATGCATGTGGTACTGATGGTCGAATTAGAAAAATGTACAAAATTGTTTACCAAGTAATAAAGTGTAAGTAGAGTATTGTATCCACAACGATTGTCATTTCGTCCAAACAATTCTCGTTACTTAATTTTTGATAATAAATTTAAATAAAAGAGTTGATGGCTAGAGATTGCAATTTTTATCTGTTTGCAACAAAGTAGTTTACCTGTTTTGGTTGCAGAAATGTAAGCAGCGGTTAGGATTCTTCGAATACCCATATTCATTCGTTGGAATTAAATAACATTCAAGTTGTTTTTAGTTATCTTAAGTAGACTATCTAAGTGATGAGTTTGTTGGGACGTTCTAACCTAATCAGTTCGTCAAGTTGCACATGTTGATCACACGATGATTCTTACGTTGAGGACCTTACTTTCTCAGTTGATTTCGGTATATCCCTGCAATGTTGAGTTGCACCTACTGGTCACACAATGATCCTTACGCGTGGAGTCTTACTTCCTCAAAGGAAATTGAAACATAAACTTAAATTGACATTCCTAAATTTTCAAAGGTATGATGGTCAATGTTCCTAAAGGTTTTCCCATCTATAAATCTTAGGAGTTTCATGGCACACTCTCCCTCTCGGTAATTCTACAAACATGCAACCCTATCAGCGTCTACCTTATCAAGGGTCGAGGAGAATGGTTCTCTTAGGTTGATTTACGTCATGAAGTCACTTGTTTCCTTAATTAATAACTAGTTATTTCCTTGGTTCAACAAATTTTACTCAATATTAGTAATGTCACCTCCTAAGTACTTACTACTATGGTCAACTAGTTTTCGATATTTTTCATATAGTTACTAACTAATTACTTCCTAGATAGACAGATATAAATATCAATATTAGGTCATTTCACTACCTAAGTGCTTAAACTAGGGTTGCGCTCCAGAGGAGATAAATCTAACGTAGTAAAACTAAATAGCAAACATAAAATAACTAAATAAACGACATTAAATTAAATAAATATCCAACAAAATAAATAGAGGTTCATCTTAAAGCTTACCCTCAAAACTCTGAGAGAGGAGAGAGAAACTCCTCCAGAAAGCTCCTTGTTATGAACGAGAAATTATGAATGAGGAAGGCAGTACTTATACGGAAAGTTTCCACCTAATTTTTGTAACAACCGATTTTGAGCTAGAATTATTTTAATTATTTATTATGTGTGCTTGTATGTGCTTGCTTGTCTTTGTGTGTATTTAATTCGGGATTAGTGGATTTTTGGCCTAGAAGGGTATTTTAGACTGAAGGGTATTTTGGTCATTTGGTGAGTAAGGGTAAATTAGTCATTTTTTTAGAAGGTTATTTTTTGGATTTTAGTGAAGATCGTTCTTTTCACTAAGTTACTAGTGGATTGGAGTAATTAATAATAAACAGTAATTATCTGACGTTTTAACGGTTTAAGTGAGTAATAACCTTTGTGAATTAGTTGGTAAAGATGTTGATCACATTATGACAATTAGAAACTTAGCTCAATTAGATGGTGGTATATAAACATAAAACTTAAGAGAGAATTAGGTTTTCCCATTCATTCACTTCACAAAATATTTTGGGAGGTAGAAAGAAAAAGTAGATCAAGGCTTGGAGAAGACGAAAGAAGAGGAGCTAGAGAGAAAGCTTGGGGTTTGAAGAATTAGGAGCTAAATTGAAATTTAAGCTAGTGGATTCAAGACCTAGAGGTAAGGGGGATAAAATCTTCATCAATTAAGCTATAACTTCATCTTTTCAATTTTGTGAATAAGTGCTTATTGTGAATTGTGGCTTTTTGTGAATTTTAATGATACATTTCGTGCTCTTAATTAATGTGAATCTACGGATAATGATAATCTTCATGAAATTGATGTGTTATGTGCTTAAAGTTCATAGTTGTTGTTGTTGATAAGTGGTTTTGATGATTTTTGCTTATTCAAGTGGGTAAAATGAATTGATGAGTGATTATTGTTGACACATGTTCAAATTCACTTTGTAAATATTTATTTATGGTTGTATGTTGATGGGATTTAAATTGGCGTAGTTGTTTGTGAATTTTGGATGAAAATGTAGAATTTTGGGTTTTTCGTGAAAAATGAACTAAGTGATGATTTTGATGTGAATTGGTGTTTTGATTTCATGTTTGTGATGTTTTTGATTGCCTTTAAAAGTGTGTAAACTAGTAAACAAGTTTTAGGGAAGAAATTGGGGTCAAGAGGATAAAAAATGTGGTTTTGGTGTGAAAATTGGAGGGTTTCCCGAGAGGAAAACCCATGCTAGGCGAGTTGTAGCTCGCTGTGGCGAGTTGCACAGGAAAAAACCCTATGTTTTGGGTGTTCCGGGTGCTTAGGGGGCAACCCAAACTTTCTGAAACTGATTCTTCTGATGTATGTAACTGTTGTTATGCTTTCTAAACCTTTGAAAACATCAAATGACTTGGATTGATCTTGGTTTTGTGAATTAAATCAAACTTTTTGAAAATTATTAAAGAACATGAGATTTTCCGAAATTCGTTTTTATCAAAGGAAAAAGGTAGGGTTAAGGTTGTTTACAGTAGCAATGATTTGTCAAAATGTTTTGAATGGAATTCATGAGTTTTAACTTGGTTTTACTTTGAAAAATGAAACTCTTTTGAAAAGTGATAAAATGAGACGAACTTAGTATAACTTTGGAATTAATTAGAATTTGCCTATGATGTCTATATGCTTATGCTATTGTGATCATATGTGAGTAATGTATATGCTTGGTTGAGGTGTTTGAACACGTTTACCTTGTTTTGTGGAATTACTTAGAAAATGTAGAAAGTTGTGAAAATAGACGAACTTTGCTAAAAGTGAGTTTTTAAGCTTATTTATGGATTGTATTCATGCTTATATAGTTGGATGATGATGAATGAATAAGAATTAGGTGTTTGATATGATGGGTGTCATGTTGTGATGTTTGTCTGTTTCTTATATGAAATGTGATTTTGAAACTTTGTTGATTCTTGAGTTGATTGTCGTTGATGATGATTATGATGACGATGATGATGATTTATGTTGATGAAGTATTACATGCAAAATGATGACGTTATTGATGGTGAATGCATGTATGAAAATGAAGACGAAAATGACGACGACTTGTTGTTGAACGTATGTATTGTTGAGTCATATGTTCATGCATACATAAGTAGGATATTTATATCCAATGAAGACGAATAGGATATTTATATCCAACGAAGACGACTAGAATACTTTGTATTCAAATGATGACGACTATGATACATTTGTATCTTGAGGTGACGACCGGTACCATATGCATATAGAGTCGTGTCTAGGTGTATTACATACATTCATTAATGGTTTAAACGTGTCATGATTGATATGTGCTTGATGAACCTTGGTGAATTATGTGCATTGGTGAAACTTGGTGATTTGTACACTCGGTGAAATTTTGGTCAATATGTGAAGGTGTGAAAGTATACTTGTTACGATATTATGCTTGTATGCTTGATGTTGAATAATAATGATGAATCCGTGCGAATAATATGATTTGGTATCGTTGATCATTTGAAATTAATTATGTCGTTATTTTCAATTGATTATGCTTTAATTGATTTGAATGATGTCTAACCTCCAGTGGTCGTTTGGTTAACCGCCTACCTTATTCATATGAATGGGTAGATGGTGTGCATGATTAGTTTGCTTGGCTTGGTGAGTATTTTGCTTGAGGACTAGCATGGATGCTACCTCAGAGTCTTAGTGTGCCGAACTTCGATTAGGGGTGTCTGTTTATTATCTTTTACATTATAACTGTATGAGATATTTATCACTCAATATGTTGAGATTGAAGTTTTTTTTGGTGATGTATTATGACTTATTTGACATGGCCACCTTCAAGATTTATTTAGTTGTTGTTGAGATGTTATGAATTGTTCCGCTGCAATGTTTTGAAATATTAATTCTGCATGTTTTGAACTTATAAAAGAAGTAACATCTAAATTCTTTATTTTATTTGTATCATTGCGTGTTTTATCTCTTTAAAGGGGTTTAGGGTGTTACAATTTGGGCTAAAAAACGTGGGTTTTCTTACTAAAAAAGTCACAAAATTGTGACTTTTTTCGCAAGTCACCATGCTCGGGGCGAATAAGCCATGCGCTATGCACATGTGCCTGACACCTAAACCGCCTCTGGGCGTTAGGTGCCCCATTTCATGTGCCTAGCGCATGTGCCTTGTTGATTCAGGTGCATGACGCCTACATCCATGCACCTAGGGGCTTCTGGGTGCGTTCTGTATCTGAAATGTCTGTTTCTTTGCCTTTTTAGGTTTTTACTTATATGTAAGTTGTCTTAGAACTTGGGAACAAAATTCCTCCCTTTGTAAAGTCTTTTGAGGCCTCTTAAATCTTCATTCTTCATCTTCCCAAGGACCACATAAATCTTCGAATGTCTTTACCTTGTCGATTTGCATGATTTCTTCGTGAATTACATCAAAAACACCCTAAAATTGTTATGATCGAGAAGAACAAAATTACAGACTCAAATATAGAAAAAAATTACAAATGTTCTAAAATTATGGGCAATTGCTCTAATACTCCTCTGTTTTGCTAATAAAACCTACTAAAAATGACTAAAAAACATGTTAAGAATAATGTAAGATGATCTGTCATCACAACCCCAAACTTAAACTGTAATTTATCTTTAACTTACGAAAGAAAAATACTTCATTCTTTCCATTTTTCCCGAAAACATACCTTTTTGGGAGTTGTGCTCAGATTATTATTCATTAAGTCTACAACATTGACTAACTTACCTCGCCACACTCAAGCGGGATAGACTTGGAGAAAGTAGCTCATACACTCAACAACACTCTTTTCCATGAAACATGTATGTATCTCCTAAAGCCAGTAGGGATGGTCACGATATTTGCCCACTTCAGTCGTCACATGAATGTACCTTGTTGTAAATTTGAAACAATTATAAACAGACAGTCAAAATTGAACTATATACACACTTTGAGGTCTTTTAGGTTTATAACGTTGAGAAAGTAAGCTAACAAAAGAACTTCGAGTTAGATTATCAACCTAAGGATTACTACTAAGCATTGATGAACTGCCAACCTTCCTTCCTTGAATTAGACAAGATGGGTAGTGAAGTATAACTATTTTTTTTTTAACATAAATAAACATATTTTTTGAAGGGACTAAAATTACCGATGTTTTTGGCTCTTGGATTTTTTTTTCTATTATTTTTTGCGTAGGCCTGTGTTAATCTACATTTTTTTTTGATAAATAAGTTCTACTGATACCCCACCCCCAAACTTAAAATATTGCTAATTTCAAAGAGCAACCTCAAACTTAACTTCAAATTATAGCTAGTCAAAATAATTACCTATCTAACTCCAAGGAAAATCAAACAGGTTGCATGTAGGGTTTAGGATTGTGACATGATTCGTCACTTAATAACAACAAAAAAATTGCATCTGGAGACTCAAAGTGGTTTCACAAATGATAATAAGAATAAAAAGGGTGGCTTGAAAAGCTCAAGGTTCCAAAGAACGACTGCAAATTTGAGCAAAAATAGCATCCATATGGAACACTCATGATAGAAATAATTATAGTAATAGAATGGATTGCAAATATTTGGCTTTAAATCTCACTGGTAATGCTATTCATAAAAGAGATGGTGATCATATGAGTACCTTCACTAGTAAGCCCCAATAGTTATTGTGCTCTTGAATGTAAGGGTAACCTAACCTCCTCTGTAAATATTATGAAATGACTATCTAAGACTAAAACAAATTAAAGTATAAAAGGAAAGGTTGTAGATGTAAATGCAAAGAAATAAAATTTTATGTGATAATACTTGAGGGTTAGTAACAGAAAAAGAAATGAAGTTGATTAAAAAGGAAATCTCAGCTTAGCATATTGAAAAGGAAAAATAAATGCAGAAAAATAAATCAATGTGTTGCCTCCCATTCAACACTTGTTTAACGTCCTAGTCCCGACGAAAATAGGTTTCCTCCAATTCAGCGTTTCTTTTAGGTCACTAGCTTAACGAAATAGGTTGCTTCCTATTCAGCGCGTGATTTACGTCCGGAGCCTGACGAATATGTCTAAGGTCATATGTTGTCTACACGGATTATTTTAACAACCAATATTACCATATCACAAATCACTAAACAAAAGGAACAAATTACTTAGAGCCCTAACTCTAGATTCAATGTGTCGTCATTGACATAGAGCCCTAACTCTAAATTCAATGTGTCGTCATTGACATTAGCAGGATTAACCAATACGCTTTTATCGATTGGTTTGTCCAACTGATTGATATATGCCTTAGTTCCATCGACTGGAGACACATCCATGTCATAATTCCCTTGGGTAATTGGTGGAGCTACAATTGATGACATGCTAATAACATTATTCATGAAAGATGGCACGGGAGGCTGTGAAACAATATTTTGGGGAAATTGATTTGTTCTTGGTTGAGACATCAAATAAGGTTGTTGTGGTGTTTCTTGAAAATTTGGTTGCAAAAGTCTCTGAGAGTTGACATGGATAAGCCTTCTCACGACACGGTTTTCTTGAGCAAAATGAGACTCGAAATGGATTCTAAATAGTTGAAAGGTGGTAAAAACTTGGTTGCAAATTTTGCATGCAAAATAAACCTGATTAAAAAGGTAAATAATGGAGCCTGTGGCCATGGTTGATAATGGTTTGAGGCGAGGAAATGACAGAAGACACTATCAAAGTACTTTATCTTGATTGGAACTAAGAGCTTTATATACGGGAAAATGTTCACAAAATTTAATGAAAAATTAGACATTGGAAATGTGCATGGTAACGTCATATGTCCGATGTAGTTCAATTCGAACATTAATTACAATTATATACTCCCTCCGACTAAAAAAAAAATCACATTTATTAAGAAAACTAAAATATAGTTGTTTGTAACATAGTTTTTTATGTTATTTTTAAAATAAATTTTATAGGAAGATGTAAAAATAATTTTCATTGGTTGTTGGTTATTCAGAAAATGAAAAAGAGAACAAATTGAATGCACTTTGCATTTAATTTTACTTTAGAAAACATAATTTTTTGAAACAATGATACTAATAACTTTTTGACTAGATTTTTTTTAGAGGATTTGACTAGAATAGTTATATACGGATACACACACACACAGATATATATA
>Ga0209282_1002708_pt1 | contig 10334 bp, 10 predicted proteins | sample Mtrugardesep15_FD_187529 | JGI IMG/M metagenome (GOLD analysis project Ga0209282, IMG submission 187529) | Root nodule microbial communities of legume samples collected from California, USA - M. trunc garden sep15 (SPAdes) (version 2) | ecosystem: Host-associated > Plants > Roots > Nodule...
TAGGAATTTGTTGGAGAAAAAGATAATAACTAACAACTGTTTGTTACGAGAAAAAGATAACATATTAAATTTATTGGAAAGATAAAGTGTGTGCAAAAAAATATGAATTTATTGTTGAATTAAAAGAGGGTATAATTGGAAGAAAACGTGAAAAAATACACTTTGCTATTTTGATGGAAATTTTTTAAAAAGACACTTAAAAAGGAACGGAGGGAGTAATAGAAAAAAATGAAAAGGATAAAATTTAAAAAGAAATATAAATATGCAGAACGGGGTATTTTCAGACAAAAAGTAGAACAGAATATTTATGCACGGGAGCAAAACCCTTGCAAGTATATTTCCAAATCGAAACAAATATGTTCTTTTGCTATTCAAACAATCCTTTTTTTATCACAGGCATGTACATGATTGACAAATAAAATCAGTCTAACTCACAAGAATACAAGAAATGCCTTCTCACTGTTTCCTTACACTGCACGGAAGACTAAAATTTAACAGATGGTTTTGGGGTGAGGGTGGAATCAAAAGTACATATGCATGGAGAATTTCACCATCATGCTTATGCAGTTCTCCACTGCAACTCTACCTGGATGCGACCATTCTTAGAATCTATAAGATGGTACTTCTCGTTGATTCTCTTGTTAGAAACAACATCTCCGAGATTGATATCGACATAACCCAGTGATTCCTAATAAGGAAAGGAGCAGCAGAGAATAATGAAACTCAATCATATATCAACTATCATGAAAAAATGAAAAACATAAAAACATGTGACATATTTCTAAGTCAAAGCACATTTCCGTGTGCGTAACAAACTTTCTAAGGTGGTAAACAACTTGAAAAGATCCTTCCAGTATAACGTTTTCTCTATTTGCAATCATCTTCAATGTAGTTTCAAACATTTTATTGTAGATATTAAGACTCCAAAAGATAAAAATGAAGTTTGAAATGCCCAATTTGTCGGCTTTGAAACAATGTCCAAAATTCTTATTTTAACTTATAGTATTCCTTAGTAGACAATGGGAGTTCAAAATCATATATTAAGATGGAATTTTAAATTGGATTAAAACATAATAGATATTTACTTTCTAGAGAAGAATAGTGTTGATTTTATAGTGACAAGAAGGGGAGTTAATTCAAACTTCTCTCGAAGAAAAAAATTGTAATTTTCTCTCAAACCATAACCTATTTATTAAATATATAACATTGCATAAAGTACACATCTTGGGCTTCTATTAATATGGGTAACTGTCACCATGCTTGGGTTAAACTGCTTTACTCAAAGCAAAAGTGGTTAAATTGTTCATGACATTACCCAAATTTAAAAGAACTTGAGAATAATTTAGCCTACATTTTTAGATTTTGATTTTGAATCATTAAATGTTTGTGCATATTCCACTAGTACTTTTAACTTTTTCAACAATGAGGCTCCCTAATCTAACTTTCACTTTTGTAGTTGACACCAACTCTGAATAGGTTTTACTTTCTAAATGGTATAATCGTACTACTAACAAGTAAAGTTGTTAAGAATTATGTACCTTTTGATGGAGCAAGGTTCGTGAGGAAGTGCTGACAACCTCCACGTGTAGTTTATCATTGGTGGGAGGCTCCTCTGCTACAAAGTGGAACTCATCTTCCCATCTTGGATCTCTGTTCTTTTTTATGCGCTGTAATAATAACCACCATATCATTAGCCTTCAACACAAAAAACAGATTTCAATCTGAATATGGTACATTACCACTACTACTCTAATCTATATATTTGTTTTTGATGCATCCAATATCTTGCTCTTGTCTATTTTTTTATGTATTAATACAAAAACAATAACCACCACTAAAGCTTTTTCTCGCTAGGTCAACTTAGCCACATGAATCAAAACTATGTTATACTAATATCATAAATCATGTCTTAACAAACCATTTAAATCCAAATCCTTCATAATGACTCTGCTTGTAGTTTTTCCAAGTCAATCTCTAAATGGACTACTCTCAATTCAATCTATTCTCCTTATCAAGGCTTCTGCAGGTATACTCCACAAATGCCTAAATCATCTACCGTGAGATACTACTATCTTTTCGAAAATAATGCTACCTTGACTATATTTAATGCATTCATAATCCTATTTTGTCTAGTTAGACCAAACATTTTATTACATACAGCACTGCAAGTTGCATAGCCGGTAAAAAAAATCCCTTCGGTTTGAGTAACATTTTCTATCATAAATACAAAACTCCTCCGTTTCATCCAACTCACTTGATTAAAAGCTTTCAGGGATACTGTGCTCAATAAGAGATTTACCAAGTTAGAGCCTATATTCATAACCACCTTCTTATAAAAAAGCATATATTAGTAACAGCCTACAGGGGATTGGTTGAGTTGAAAGAACTCAGAAACTAATGAGGTATATTAAACCCCGACTGGTAAAGAGGTTTTCCGGTTTTCCCCTATATTTTAGGGAAAAGGTCGGGGAGTCTGCTTTTTTATTTATTCTAAATGAAAGATAGAACGGTAGTACTTCTTAGGATTTGTACCTTAGTCTTTTTCTCTTCCCCTCTGAAAATAAGACGTGCTTGTGGATTAGTGTGATACTTCCCTTCAACATCTTGAGCTTCATGGACTATAACTACAAGTTGACCTCCACCAGCTGGAGTCCCTTCGGGAGCTTTAGGTATTGTCTGTGTCTCATCAAAGCCCTTGCCCATCTCCTCTTCATTTAAGGGTTTATAAGTTAATTCCACAACAATCTGTCCTCGCGATTTCTCATTTTGAGCATCATTGGGATCCATGGTTTTTAGAAGGTCCAGAGTAAAACGTTTAGGCTCTTCAGGGGTAACTTCTTTTAAAGTGATCACATTCATACCCATCTTGTCATGCTTCCCAACCTAAGCAAAGGCATCAAACAACATTCAGTCCAGCCAGACATCACAAAAAGAAACTATAAAGATAAAACTTTCAGCTCCAGAGGTTTACCTGCTCCCAGTCAAAAACATTGAGCTGTAAAACCTGGGTCTCTGGGTCTTTGACTACCAAATTAAATTCTTCATTCCATTCAGGATTTAAGTTCTTGTGCTTTACAGTAGTCTTTTTGGATGGCATCTTATCGTCAGTAAGCTTTAATTTCACGTAAGGATCGGATGCACCAAGAAGATCTTTCTTCTTTAACTTCATAGCATGCAGAACCTTTACATGTAAAATTCCAACGGGCCTCCGCAAAGCTCTAAGATCCCAATAACATTCACGAGAAAAGAAGAAAAAATACATAAATGAGTTAAAAGTTAAACATACCATTATATTATGAATGTTAATTTAGAAGAATGAAGAAACATACTTTGCCATATCTAATATTTGAACTTCCAGGTTTTTGGGCCACAAATACATGTTTGCAACCTGATCTTTGATAAGCTCCTGGAAACACACTTTAAATTAGTTTAATGGCCATAAATCCTGAATAAAACCAATACTAGCCAAGGACATTTACAAAGACGCGGATATATGTTACGAAGGGTAATATATGTTAAGAAAAGGTTATACATGCTACATAATATTACCATCAATTTCGGTTTTTGCTTTATTCTGTAACAATAAAACCTCAAAATAAAGCTGTATGAGATATTGAAAATAGCCATCAAAATCTTTCAAATCATCAGATGCATCAATGTCAAATGTTACTTTTATAACCAATCCAGCAAATGCACAATTTTGAGATTCTAACTCTACCAAAGGATAAAACATCCAGCTCAAACTAAAAGAATGGCTTCGGCTAAAAAAAACCACAACATCCAACTGGCACCACCGGACCACATAAAACTATACCTTCAATGAACTATTAAGTAACATGTGACAATACATAAACTATCAAATCTCAAAACTCTACATTTCTCATTTCTTCATGTTCGCATTAATATTATACATGTCGATTTAATCAAGAATGCATTGGTTCTATTTCTTTGGCAATCATATTTCTATTTGACACATGCATATAGCAACTCAAGTCAAAAGCGTATATACTATATAGCAACTCAAGTCAAAAGCGTATATACTATATAGCAACTCAAGTCAAAAGCGTATATACTATATAGCAACTCAAGTTTGACGCAAAAATTATTCCATTATAATTTTCCTGTTCTTCTGCAAGCGTGATGTTTTGCTCAGAAACATTGCAAACGAAAATCAATGGTCTATGCTGAAAATATCACATTTCAAAATAAGATACTTGAGCAAACAATGGCTCATTTCAAGGATGGGAGATTGTCTGTTATGCGGGCCAGTTACCACTCCAGTTTTAAGAGTGGAAGATGAATTCATGCAACTCAAGGCCTCAAACATTAGGATAGGATGGGGATCAAACAAACAACTCAAAGGTCACAAGTACTGTACCTGAACAATATTATAGACACCAGGAATAGACATAAGATCGGCCCCTAGAAGCTTTAGCCCAAAGTCAACATGTGGCTGCAAGTAAATGTAAAACAAAAACAAAGAGACGGAGAATAAATATTAGTTGTACAGCCTTTATTACACATTCAAAATAGAATTAAGTAGCAAATTAAAAGGGAGAAAAGTGTGGAAGACCAGCTGCTCCAGCATCATCAAAGTTGCCATGATAATTGATAAAATAAAATATAGTAACTAGTTAACTGCAGATATATCATCATCATAAGCATCAACTGAACGAAGTCAGCAAACACAAATCATTTACAACATTACATACAAAAGTAGCCCATGCTCAAAACAAAAAACAAAAAGGCAACAAAATTAGAACTTGTTTACTTTGTGAAAATATTTTCAATTTTTATTTCCTGGAATGTGTTCATTTTAACTTGCTCATAAGAAGATCTAAGGCTCTTGAAGTGAACCATTGTGATGGAGAGAAGATGAAATGATAGCTAGAGATAATGCATTTCTGGAAATAAGGACAACATTTTTTTGCATTTTCATTTCCAAAAATACACACAATGGTTCACTTCAAGAGTCTATTATATTATCTCTGTTAGCCAGGAAAGTTAAAACAAATTTTAGAAAATGAAAATGGAAAATGTTTTCACAAAGCGAATGGGGCCTTATATTTTAGGTTGTTAAACTATTAACAAGAAAGGAAATCAAAAGCTATTTACATGTGATCATGTTGTTGACAACAGCTCAAACATTGGTCATTGATCATCACTACAATAGCTCTTTGGTCTCCCAACAGGTTTTGGAAGTCAAGCTTTATTTTTTGAACAACAATGACTCTGCTGAGTTTTTTAGTTCAAGGAAAATCTATGTAACTTAGGGTATGCCAGTCAAACAAGGGACGTGATTTCCAGATGCTTAGCTGTCCTTAATCCTAAAAACAACTACTTATATATAAACTACATTCTCATAAATTACAAGACCTTGTGGGAACAAAATGGAATTTCAAATATTCGTGCAGCAAAAGAAGACAGAAGGGGGGTAAAACAGTCAGCAATCACCAACCTTTTCCATGAGAGCGACATAGATGTTGGCAAAGCAGGGAAAGCTAGGAACCAAAGGCTTCAATGTAATGCGAGGCAGAAGAAAAACTTGCAAATCCACAACCTGGAAAATTACAGAATTTTTAGCAAAACAAGGTGGAGAAAAAATCATCCATTCTCTGCTAACAGACGCACAACAAAAATACCTGAACGGTTGCTTTCAACCCAAATGCCTTAACAGCAATGGTGACATTAGGATTTCCAGCCCATTTTATAGAAGGCTCCATAATCAACTCCTTCTCATCAGTCACGTAAACTTTCATCCCTATGAATATAACAGAAAGTATTCAGGATATCCATACAAGGTTACAAATAAGTTATATCGACATAGCGGAATTTTGTGTGTATAATAGCAAAGTGCAAATAAGTAAAAATACAACCCTTGATGAGAAAACTATGATGAAATGAAAAAAGAACAATGCTTATGCGTTTTAACAACTATCTCACACATAGCAAGCAAAACCCAGAAGAGGGTCTTATGGGAAAATGCATTGTATAACACATCAGCTTTTTTGAAATTGTTATAAACAGGAATGGTCTTCGAATTAATCCAGCCAAGTCAAAGAAGGTACAACAATGATAAAGCTCTGTTTCAAACCTTGGTATCTAAGAGACGAATTTACAAAAAAGTTATATTCATTCCTCTACAAACATTGAAATTAGCTAGCACGGTTAAAAAACATTGATGAAAATATCCTAAGCATTTCTGGATACAATTAAAAGGTTCTTATCCAACAATGCATCATGTCTAGATCAACAAACCTTGAAAAGTTGGGGGCAGGGTCCCAAGAGTGAGCGTCTGAAACTCGACAGAATCAATTTTATATTTCGGAATCTGCTCTTCAATTATGGGTTTCGCAATGTTCTTCGCAGTCTTACAAATCGCCTAAACATGAAAACAAGAATAAAAAACAAAATAATTCCAAAACACAGAACAATGAGAAGCAAAAAAATGTCAAACGTAAGCAATTGAGAACAATCTCAATTGCTGTAAAAGTACATAAAAACAACATACCTTGTCAAGATAAGGCCACATAAGTTCTATAAACTTGTTCAACCAATCAACCTTGACAAAAACCACAAACAAAAACAATATTTAGTCAGCTAAATCCTAAAAACCAAAACTCAAAACCTAAAAATAGAAATGTACCATAGTTGTATACTACTCTATGCAACACTGACACTTCTTATCGAAATCGTGTCTGGTTTCCAACACGACACATGTGATTACTATTCAATTAATTTATTTTCTCAAACTATCTCCAGTGTTGACATACCGGTGTCGGTGTCGTATCTGGTGTCAGTGTCAATGTTTCATAGATACTACTAGTTAATTCAATTTAATTTACCCTATCAAAGTCAGGATTTTTAATCCAATTAGGAATCTCAGGAAGCATTTTTTGCAAAGTCTCATCGTCTTGGTCCACTATTGGCGTAATTTTAGGATCCTGTTACAAAATCAAAGTTAAAAAATCAAAAAGAAAAACTCAAAAATAAGCTAAGAAAACAACATAAACAATGTAATGTATCAAGATTTCAAGATTAAGAATGAATACCTCAACATCGGTAGGTTGAAAGTAGATGAAGAGAAAATAACCAACAACGAGACCAATTGAAATTCCAACACCAAATCCGAAAAAACCAAAAATTGTGCTGAAGAAACCCATTTTGGAATGGATCTAAATGATTTCAGATCGGGTTTGTGTTCAGTTCGCCATTAATACAAGTACGATGAAGCTGAAGGTGTAACGGAAAATGATTAGGTGGAGATGGTGATGGTTTCCTTAAATCTAGGGATGGGGATGGTGGGGTAGATGAAGAATGAATGAAACGGCTGGAATGAAATGAAATTCAACTGACTGACGAAGAAAGCAAAGTATCGATGGAAATTAATCCTCATAAAGTATTCATCATCAAAGCTAGCAACATTCTCCTTTCAACACTCTCTCAAACATTTACTATTTGATTGGGTGAAATTAATGTATGTCCCACCACTTTAAGTAGGTTCCATTTTCAAAATATAGGAGCAAATTTAAGCCAATTAAAAAACGAGTATTAGAAAGAATGTTGCTAGCACTACTCCATCGTTAATCACTTTTTATTAGAGTATTTTTTTGTTAAAATATGCATTTTTATATGATTTATTATGGAGCATTCGATTTGATTTTTAGAGAGAGAAATATATGTAGAGACAAGTTGTCGGCACCGGAAGATGCTAAATCATATTGTTCGGCCAATTTAAGAGCATTATCCATTTTTTTATACTTAAATAAAATCAAAAAACAAGTTTCACGTATACGTCATTTATATAGTTTTTTTATGGTACTTTTTTTCAAGTATGCATCATTTCATTAAATCATTTGTTAAATATAATTAGGAACACAAGAATAAGAATAAGAGATGGGACTAGCTAATAATATGACACTTCAGCAAGCATATGAACTATCTTATTTGTTTGTCTCTGAATAAATACGACATTTGAGTTGGTGAATATTTCAAGTTGAAAAGACTTCTATATGCGAAAATAATAAGCCCAAATTCAGAGATATTTGGGCGAGTATTATTTAAAGTATCCACTGTAGTTTTTGAATCCAAGGCAAAATCTATGTTATCAAATCTCATATCATTTAGTCATTCTAAAGCATAGAAGAGACTATAGCTTACCCCACGTGAACAGAATGCATAACCGGCAACGGAATAATCTTAGTAAGCACAAAAACTTTCCTTTCATTGCGAATACACATGCCCAAACCTGTATTATTCAGTTCATTCGAAAATGTGGCATCGATGTTACACTTGAATCTACTTCGATGGGGACGCTGCCATGAAGGAGATGATGAAACATATGAGATAAGCACTACTAATACAGATAGGTGCGCGCATAAGCTATTTAGCTCAGAACTGTCGATGTTTGCTGCTACAAAAAGAGTATTAACTATGATCTAGCCCTCAACGAGGTGAATAACCATATCCACAACTTGCGCAACTGTTTCAGACACGCCTTGCCAGAGCTTTAAGTTTCTATGTTTCCACAAGCACCACAAAAGGGCAATAAATCGTCGACTTTCATCGCGTGAAAGATCATGTACCAAAATAAATATAGAGTCGGTAGCACAAGATTTTTATTATAGTTGTGAATTAAAAGGTTGCTTGGTCTTGTTCAAAAAAAGGCAAAGCTTGCATAGATGATTATTGATCAATTGAAATATTGTTTTTATGGCAAAAGTAATTTAAATTAAGTATCAGTGAAGTATGGTAGTTTCATAACTGACATTACACAATGGGAATTATATGTCTATTTTGTACCCTGGTGTTTGATGAAATGCTTCAAATAATGTTTAATTAGTATTTTTCTGTTGGTTGTTGTGTGGATATGAATGACGACGTTGATAGGATAAGACTCGACAGGTTGACTCAAAACAACTTTGTACACATAGAGCGTGTTGCAGCTAATCCTCCTCCTAAACAGGGTCGACGTAGGCAACAGACTCATACCAAAGATGAGTCAAGCCCCTAAAAGGCGGTTGTCCCGACACGACATACGCATGAGCAACAGTACAAGCATCAACATTATGAACAGGACTACGAGCATCATTAATACGAGCAATGGGACAACGAGTTGCCACATGACCCACCAGCATTCTCGCTGCCATCGGTGAGCCATCCTATGACATATAGTAATGGGACTTTCGATTGATCTTTATTGCCTAATTTCACTAATCACAGTGTTATCAAGACATGAGTAGGAAAAGTATGACGGTTATGATGATCTTGACTTATATTGATGATTTATGTTTTTTAAAATTCAGTCATTGTGATGATTTATATTTATTTTTCAAGGACACGGTAAATCATTATGATGTCGTAGCTTGTCAGATACGTTCGAGGGTTCGTTCTTATAGATGTCAATTTCGGCTAGAGCTGAAAATGAGTCGAGTCGAACCGAACTTGTCTGAGCTCGACTCGATATGAATCGACTCAGCTCGAAACTCGAGTTCCATAAGAACTTTTTTTACTCGAGTTTGACTCGTTTAATGTTCACGAACAACTTGGTTCAACTCGTTTGCATCGAGTAACATAATTCAAAACTTTTTTTTAATGTATATCTTGACCATTTAATTTATGTTAAAAAACAAAAACTAAAATAAAATCACTGACCTGGTCGGTCTTAAGACCACTAAGGAAAAATTGTGGTAGCACTTAATCATTAGTACGATTGTAAACATAGATTGTATACATTTCTCTTTTATAACTATTGCTCCTCTCCAATGTTGTTAAACTCCCCGATGTGGGACTAAATTTAGTTCAAATATCTTTGGTTCAAAGCCCATACAAGTATGTTGTTAGCGTCCTTTCTTTTCATTATCTCTTTTATTATAACTAGGTATATAACTTGTGCGTTGCACGAGTTTGATTGAAATAGTGCTTGCAATGTATTTATAAATGTGAAAATAAAAAGTGCGATAAGTATTATCATATACAATTCAATGATTCATAATATTTTTTTATCAAATAATTTATAAATATTTTTCAAATGTAGTGATATGATTATGTGTAATATTAATTTATATTAAAATATGAGTGTTGTTTAAAAACATGAGAATTTATATAAATTTATATTGTAGGTTTATTTAAATATTTTACGGACAATTAACATAGTTTTTGGTGGATCTTGTAATATTTTATAAGTTTAAAGTTATGTCATATTTTATTCGAATAGTGTAATCATATAAGAGCATTATTTTTTTTTAGATTGAAATTGTGTAGTCATGCCTTTTGTCAATATTACTCATAAAGGTTGAAGTAAACTTCGGTTAGCATATGATTAAACTTTGGTG
>Ga0209282_1002711_pt1 | contig 10327 bp, 6 predicted proteins | sample Mtrugardesep15_FD_187529 | JGI IMG/M metagenome (GOLD analysis project Ga0209282, IMG submission 187529) | Root nodule microbial communities of legume samples collected from California, USA - M. trunc garden sep15 (SPAdes) (version 2) | ecosystem: Host-associated > Plants > Roots > Nodule...
AAAAAAAAAAAAAACTACTGACATATATATATTGAATATTAGAGAAAGAGGAATTGAGATGTAATTCTCATTTTATTGTTGTGTAAAAATCTGATTTATTTATAAAACTAATAACTAGGGAATAACTATCAGAATTCTCTACTATAAATAAGATAAAATAGCATCTTTATTAGGTAATATAGATAAAGTAGGAATACTTTTAACATGAAAGTAGAAAAATTAAGGACACACATAAGGCAGACAATGTAAAGGGAGAATAAAGATGCTAAAACTTTATAGAAACAACAGATACGATAAGGCTAAACAAATATATGAAACTGACAGCTCATATCCACACAATAAAATTAATTAATTAATTAAAATTGTATTAAAAAACTAATGAAAACTAATTCTAAAAGATCTTTAATAGTTAGTTTAAGAGTTTTCCAATTTTTTATAATTTTAATTTTAGTGTAAATGTAGATTTGAATTAAAAAATAATTAAATTGTTAAATGTAATTTTGCCCAAAGATAGGTTTAAGAACACTAAAGGCAAAAACTTGAAAAATAGTAAAACAATTAAAAGAAGTTTGACCTAAATGACAAACAATAAAATCATTAAAAATATAATTGAGGGGGGAAAATGCAAATAGACCAAAGAAAACTACCGACATACATAAAGTAAGAATACTTTTAACATGAAAGTAAAAAAATTAAGACGACACACGCAATGCAAACAATGAAAAGAGAGAATAAAGACCGTAAAATTTTACAGAGACAAGAGATACGATAAGACTAAACAAAGATATGAAAGAGACAGCTTATATGCACACAATAAAAATATTTCTAAAAAAATCTTTAACAGTTAGCTTAAGAGTTTTCTAATTTCTATAAATTTATTGTAAATTTAGATTTGAATTAAAAAATAATTAAATTGTTAAACGTAATTTTTTCAAAATTAGGTTTAAAAGCGCTAGAGGCAAAACTTGAAAAATAGTAAAACGGTTAAAATAAGTTTGATCAGCTTAAAAAATAGTAAAACAGTTAAAAAAAGTTTAACAAACAATAAAAACATTAAACGAAAAAATAGAGAGAATAAATTTAATGGTCTAATCTTTGTAAAAAAAAAAATTAATGGTCTAATCTAACTATTTTCTTAGGGTAATAGTGGAATATTCTAACTACTTTTTAACGATCTACCAAATTTTTTATATTAATTTATAGGCAACCAAATAATAATGTATTCAAACCAAATTTTAACATCTATATAAAAATTTTATTTCAAAAAAACATCTATATAAAATTTTAATGAGTCTACATTTTTTTTTTAGGTAAACCAGGAGAGAGGACATGCATCAAGGAGAAGCAACGACATCCCAACTAGGTTGGCACTCCAATGAACTCCCATCCTATACCGCTAATCTCAAATTTTATTAAAAAAAAAGAGAGAAAAATACAAGAGGGGGGACTAGACCAAAACCCTCGGAAAAAAAACAGAAAACCAACAAAATCAGACAAAAGATAAGAAGAGCCAAAATAATAGCCACCTACGAAAATCTAAACCGAGGTAATCCACACCAGTCCGCATAAAGATCCTGCTGAAATTCGACATAGGTTCATAACTACAGGTTTATAAAGACTTTTCAAGGTAACTTTGGTTTCCGATTTACCAAAACCACGGACCTTCCAATACATAACTATCATTGATCAGAGGTAGAGTTAACATCCGTAGAACGGGTTTTGTAAGACTTACCAATAGTGGTCTTTTTAAGGTGTTGCTTAATGAGTCTACATACATAATTATAAAATTAATAAAATCAATTATTCATTAATAAAAATATATCTAATAGACTTGACCAATATATATATAATAGTAACAAAGACATGTGTCAAAAAAAAGTAACAAGATTGATTTATTTTTTATAAATCATATATAATAAAAACGAATATTCATTTATAAAATAGATCTAATATAAATAAAAATTCATTTGCAAAATATGTATAACAAAAAAAACTAAATAATAAGATTTTCTATGGAAAAGGCGACAATTTTTTTTTAATAAAATGAATTATTAATTTATGAAATATGTCTAAATTTTTTATAAAAAAAAGACTCAAAGGTTCATTTATTTTTTATGAATCATGTATAATATTTTATAAATATTCAATTATAAAATATATCTAATAGAAACAAAGATTTGTTTGTAAAATATCTACAACCAAATAAAAAAACTAAATAATAATCAGATTTTATATGGTAAAAGCCACAAAAAATTATAAATCTAATAAAACTATTCATTGTTTTTTTATTCATCGCTTATATAATATATCTAACAGAGGCAAAGATTCATTTGTAAAATATGTATAACTTTATATAATATATCTAATAGAAGCTAAATTAGCCCACTTTAATTTAATTGGCACCGAGAAGAATAAAATATGAGACCTCGAGGAGGAGCACACTCCTAGATCCCAAACAAATACCATCAGACCAACCCAAGTGGCTTCAATACTCAAATTTCTTACAGAAAAAGCCAACAAAAAATGTCAAATATTTTTCTATATGAGGAGACAAGACTAGGGTTAGATGATACTTTTGCAAAAAAACAATCGAGCATTAGGGTTTGTCTACATAAAATAGTAAAACAGTTAAAACAAGTTTGACCAAAATAACAAACAATAAAAGCGTTAAAGAAAAAAATAGGGAAAACAAAAAAATGCAAATGGGACAAAAGAAAATAAAGACGATAAATTTTATGTTGACAAGAGATACGATAAGATTAAACAAATATACGAAAAAGACAACTTAAAACGATACAAAGAAATAAATAAGATGGATACAGATAAATAAATATAATCAACTAAATATAATCAACGAAATTATTATTTTTTGATAGAATGAAATTAAATTTTAAACTATTGAAAGTCGACTCTAAATATACTGATTATAGAAAAATCATCACAATTTACGAATAAAATTTATCGTTTATTATAAAAAATAATATTTTTTAATAGTGCAAGCGTAACATTCATGTCAATCTATCTCTATTATGAAAAACTACGTCCAATGATCCATGCAAATATCTCTTCAACACTTACAATAGTTAAGTTTAAAATTATCATGATACAAATAAATCATCATTATTTTTGAAAGAAATCTTGTTCAATTTTTTTTTTTATCCAAGAAATCTTGTTCAATTTATTTTTGAAAGAAATCAAAAAATAATTCTCATATTTAAAAATGTAATATTAATATGAGGAGTGATATTTGAACATTCATTTGATGACAATCACTTTTTCTTTTTTCTTATTGGATAAAACAATAGAGAGAAAGAATAACAGAGAGAATAAAACCATATGTAAATATGAGAGAGAGTTGTTTTTAAAAGTTGTCAAAAAGTGGTTGTACAAATATCATTTCTCAATATTTACAAAAATATTGTAAATATTAATTAATAGATTTTTTTTGACTAGTTAATAGATTATATATTTATGAAGCAGTACACAACAGAATTGCCCTTGCTCCGTCCGTATACAACAGAATCTATCTACTTCACCCACGTTCTTCTTATTTGTTCGTACTCTTCACTTCACTCTTTTCTTTTCTTCAATCAAACCAAATTTAACTCCTTTCAGTTTCACTTCTCTTTACATTGTCGTTTTTTTCATTGGAACTATAACTTAAGACCTTTGATTTTTTATTTTTTTTGACAAAACCTTAAACCTTTGTCTCTAGGTTTGTTTTCACCATAACTGGAAAAAAAATATCAAAACTTGAAGCAATTCGTGTTCTTCATCTTTCTCATGGATTCATCAAACGACAACATGGATTCATCAAACGACAATGATGATCAAAATCAAACTAAAAATCTCAAGAGAAAATTCGATCACTTGTATGCAAAACCCAATGTTGAACAAGATTCTCCATCTCAAGAACAAACCCTCATTGCCAACTTGGTTCCTAGAAGGTTTGCTTCTTTTTCTCTCTCTTTCTTCAACAATCCAATTCATCAATTTTGGCCAAAAATATCATAAAAATTGCATTTTTGTAAAAAAAATTCAACAACCCAATTCATCAAATTTGTATTTTTTTTAATTTGTTTTTTGCCCTTTTATGAAATTTGGCTAGACAGATCATAAAGATTGTATTTTTGGGATCATGCAATTTTGGATTTTCACTACAGGGATCAGTTGGAGGCATTTGAAGTTGCAAAAAAGAGGAACACAATTGCAATTATGGATACAGGTTCAGGAAAAACATTGATTGCTATACTGCTTATCAAAGAGACTGGTCAAGCTATTAGGTCCAGTGGTGTCAAAAAATTGATTGTTTTCTTAGCTCCCACTGTTCACCTTGTGAATCAGGCATGTTGTTCTTAACTTTTTGTTTAATTCACTATTTTCCTATTTTTCAATTCACAAGTGTGATCTTTTTGGTGAATTAAGTTGTTGTTTGTGCATTCACATTCCAGCAATACAAGAATATAAAACTGAATACAGATTTACAAGTTGGGGAATACTATGGGTCTAAAGGAGTTGATACATGGAATTTAAAGAGCTGGCAGAAGGAAATTAGTGACAATGATGTATGTTTATCTTTTGCAGAAAAATTACTTTAGGTTTCCTTTGTTCATTGGTGATTTTACTTTCATGATTTGGATTATTGATCACTTTCTAGGCTTCATGGACTTTTTAACTTTAGAGCTTATGATTAATTTTTTTTTGAATTATATGGCTTAATTAGGCTCTGTTTGAATAAACAACTTAATTAAGCTCTTATCATATAAGAGCTTACGTGTAAGTTATTTCTATAACAAAATAAAAAATAAAGTCTTCAAATAAGCTATAAGTTGTTTTAATAAGCCATAACGGAGAGTTTGTGGAAACAAGCGGAAAACACTTTAAGAACATGTCATAAGTTGTTTATATAAGCTCTCTCAAGCAATCTCACAAATGTTTGTATCGGTAAATAAATTCAAATAAGTCGATTCAAACAGACCCTTATTTTATTTATTTAATCACGGAACATAAAAAATAACGTAGTTAAATACTTGTGGCCTTCTCCTTGGCACCATTATCTCCATGGCCATCCATCTTTACTCAAAATGGATTTGCAAGCAGAGTACTGTTATTCTCTGGGGTGTCAGGGATCTGTGCACTGTCAGGAATCTGTGGTTTGACTGGTTTTTTATTCACCATTTTCTTTTGAAGTGGGATATTAGTCTGAAAAGTTACTTAATTTAATTAATAGCTTAAATTTTTTATTGTTCTGATTTGCGACACATGAATTTTGCTGATAAACTTGAATATTATTGACTTGGAGTAATTAGAATAATATCTTTCATTCTTTCTATCATATAGGTAATGGTTATGACACCTCAGATTCTTTTGGATGCCTTCAGAAAAGCATTTCTGAGCATAGAAATGATATGCTTGATGGTTATTGATGAGTGTCATTGGGCATCAGGCAACCATCCCTATGCAAAAATAATGGCGGTGAGTGCTAGAAAACAAATTTTTTCTTGTATTTTATTGATCATACATGATTTCTTCTCTTTCCATTAATTTTATTTTGTACTAGGGACTGTTTGGTTTGGACTGAAATGGAGAGGAGGGGCAAAATTATTTTAAACTTGATTTGTTTTGTTCATTTTTTTGGAGGGAATGGGGGGTTTTAACTTTAACTAGTTCATTAAATTTTGGATTTAAAAATATCTTTTTATTTAATGTGACCTTAAATATTACGATGATGAAAAAAAGTAAATTTACATTTCCCCTCCATAACTTTCAAACAAAGGAAAGTGATCAATACTCCAAAGGAAGCCTAATTGGTGATTTTACTTTCATGATTTGGAGTATTGATCACTTTTCCAGATAAACATAACTTTCGAACCAAACGCAACATTTATGTAAAATCTCTCCCTTCCCGTCCATTAAAATCTCTCCCTTCTTCCCCTTCAGTTGAACCAGACAGACCCTTAGTGAATAAATTTTCATATGACTAATGTCTTCTGTGGCTGTAGGAGTTTTATCACCAAGCCAATGAAAAGCCAAAGATTTTTGGGATGACAGCATCACCAGTTGGTAAAAGAGGTAATGTTTATGTGCAATCTTTAACAAACAACCAAAGGGTTTTAAAGAGGATTTAGTTTTCACTTCTTAAGCTTTCTATTTTGCATACACATTTTGAAATATTCCTCTAAAGTTATTTATCATTTGGTTATCGAAACATATCAGGTGATACAATGCAATTCTGAATCATAAAAGGGCACTAGATATGAGATACTTTATAGCATATATTAATATGATAAATGGCAAAATTTTAGCCATTGCTGCAGTTTCAGTGAATTTATAAATTGTGTTTATGCAATTTGTTTTTGCTTCAACTGTAGCCATCAAGCTTTATTAAACCTTTCCAGCAAATGTACTTTTCAAGTAATTTTAAACAACTATTTATCCCATTAGGCCCTACATTCTGATGAAGCTCTTTTTTCTGTAAAAATGTTAACATTGTTTTTTAATCATTGCTTCCTCTCTTACTTAAAGGACTAATACTTGTTTCTTTTCATAATTCCACTGCCACTCAGTCTAGATTGTGAGTATAAAAAAGTACTATATTTATTATTTTTTCATTTATGTCATGAATTAGGTGTTTCTTCTACTTTGGTTTGTGAGGGTCAGATATCAGACCTTGAAAACATCTTGGATTCTCAGGTGATTTTGATTTCATGAGTTTGACTCAAATTAATTTTCCAACAATGCACATGCGAGATTATGTTTAGCTAAAGAAGGTAAATGGTTTTGTTTGTGTAGAGTTACGTTGTTAAAGATCGGACAGAGATGGATGTATATATCCCATCTGCAAAAGAGAGTTGTAGATTCTATGACCCGGCACGGTTTCATGCTTTGAGTTTGAAGCCAAAAATTGAAGCCTCGTGGTCGAAGGTATTTGTGGGTTCCACGTATATGGCTATTTTTTAACCCTTTCTTACTCATTATCTTCTTACAATAAAGGTTACTGACGAAAATTGATTTGTTTGGACAGTGTGATGTGTTGTTGTCAGAATTTCAAAGTGACTATAAGGATATGGACCTTAAATTTAAGGCACTGCATCAGCGGATGTCCAATGAGCTTGCAAAAATTTTATATTGCCTCGAAGATCTTGGACTGTTGTGTGCTTATGAGGTACTCATCAACTTTGTGACATTATGGAAAAAAAGTGCAATAAAAAGAAAATGAAAATCTGTTATATTTTTGTTGTTTATTATGGAAGTTTAAAGCTTATCTAACATATGTTCTTAATGAAGGGGTATTTCTGTGTTAATGAGTTACTTACGTTTTGTAAATTAAGCAAAAACTATGGATGTATATTTTTTTTCCTTTTAAGATAATGTTATATTTTGTTTAACTATTTCACGGCTTCTGATATATCAGTGGGAAAATATCAAATTTTTCCCACTTGGAAGTCTTGGAGCATGCCTTTTGATAATATGTATGAGTAATTGTTTCTTTGTTTTGTTACTAAAATTATTAACATTTTTTCTATCAATCTGGTAATGCACACATAGATATACGAATTAACCCTTCATATTGACACACGGTTTCATAATACTTTCTGATCAATCTGATAACGCACAAATAGATATTTGAGTAATTTGTTGTGATTTAAATTAAAAAATTCTCTATCAATTTGGAGAAGAAGCGATCAGTGAACAGAGAGAGACTAGTGAATGTGTTTTGGAAAGAATCTCAAATCAAGATTTAAGCAAATAAATGATTTAGTTTTCCTAAATGCAACAAAATCAATGGTTGAATGAGTAAATGCAGTCCTTTGGATCAAACAATTGAATGGATGAGATTTGGTGTCAAAGTTAAATTTGACACCTGGTGGAGTGTGTAGAAGTGGACATCGAAAAGCTTCCAGATTTTTTATTATCTTTACTAATAATGTGTTTTTGTTTGTGCAGGCAGCTAAAATCTGTCAACAGAAATTCTCCAAAATTTATGGAGAGTGTGAAGTTTACAGAAAAGCCAATCTTCAGTGTGTAACTATCATTGAAGAAGTAATCCAAATAATTAAAGAATCCCTCCATCTTGGTGCGCATATAGATTTTTTTTTCTCCTTTTTGGGCTTTTGAATCTTTAACTTATTTATTTGAGATTGCAAGTATCTATGTCTGATTAACACACGCAATCTAGTGCCTTTCATTATTCTATTTCATTTGGCGCTAGTGTATTTTATGAAATTCTTATGATTTTCTTTTATCGTATAGCAAGATTTTTTATTGATGTGTTAATACATCAACAAAAGCAATCTGGTTTCTAATAGATGTTCCTATGTACAGTATATGTACAGTATGTGTTTCTGAGTTTGTTCATAATATGAAAAAACGACAATAAAATGTCCTTTTAAATGGCTTGCTTATTCTATGACTATTATTTCTGCAGCCGATGAAATGATTTTGGATGTTGAATTTGATTGTTCAAAGGCAGTAGACATGGGATACATTTCACCAAAATTACTTGAACTTATTAAACTCTTCGAAACATTTGGGTATGCAACTATGAATTCACTGTAAAATTGTACTCCCTCTGGTCCTATGTACAAGAAGAAAAAACAAAAATCAAGATCAAGGAGAATCATTAAATTTGGTCATTTTATAAGTTTTTTACTAAAGTAACCTTGACATTAAATGTTTTCACACGCACTAATATATGTATTAATTGTATTTCTATTAACGAATATAAACGGGTACAAAAGTCATTTAAGCAATTAATTCACCTTAAAAGTTGCAAATTTTTCTTAAAATTCTTCAGAAAGTTTCTTCTATAAGGGACCAGTGGGAGTATTCAGCATCATAACAAACTCATAATCTATAATTCTGTGTTTGTTTGCAGAGAACCTAGTCAGTTATTGTGCCTCATCTTTGTTGAAAGAATCATTACAGCAAAGGTGATTGAAAGATTTGTGAAAAAAGTTTCCCAGATATCTCATCTCACAGTTGCCTATGTAACTGGAAGCAATACATCAGCTGATGCACTAGCTCGTAAGAGGCAGAAAGAGATATTGGATTCTTTCCGATCCGGAAAGGTATGTATTTGGTAACATACAAGATTTTATTTTATTTTTAAAAAAAAATTGGTCGGCATAAAAAATCTCATAATAGATTCTTAATGCTTTTTTATCTAGGTCAATCTTCTATTTACTACTGATGTACTTGAGGAAGGAATTCATGTGCCAAACTGCTCGTGTGTGATCCGTTTTGACCTGCCCACGACAGTTTGTAGTTATATCCAATCTCGTGGAAGATCTAGACGTGCTAACTCCCAATTTATTTTGATGTTGGAGAGGTGATTATTCTCATTCCTAGCGTTGAATAAATTTTTACAACCAGTTTAGGGCCTGCTTGATGCAGGAGATTTCTTTTCTCCCCCGAATAATCTTAGTGAATATCCTCGAACGACACAAGCTCACACACATACATACACACAAATTAATTAACGTTTGACTTATATCTACAGGGGAAATTTGAAGCAAAGAAATCAGGTCTTTGACATAATCAGGAGCGAGCGTTCCATGAATGATGCAGCTGTTAGTAAAGACCATGAATCTAATTTAAGGGCGTTTACTGTAAGGAAAACAGAATCATACTGTGTGGATTCTACCGGAGCATCAGTCACTTTAGACTCCAGTGTCAGTCTTATAAATCAATATTGCGAAAAGCTCCCACGAGACAAGTAAGAGTAGATCCTATTATGCCTGTGTACTTTTTTTCTAACTGGTTGAAGCATAGTGTTTTCAAACAACCTATTCATGCAATTTGAATTGTATTCTATGACGTAGGTACTCCTCTGCAAAGCCCAATTTTGAATTGCTGCCTATGGAGGGAGGAGGGCACGTGTGTAAATTAATATTACCACCTAATGCAGCTTTCCAAGTACTAGTTGGTCCTTCAGGAAAAGATGTTCGACAGGCAAAGACTCTTGTATGTTTAGAAGCTTGTAAGAAGCTGCATCAAATGGGTGCCTTAAATGACCATCTTGTTCCATTCATTGAAGATCCTTTAGAAGCAGACAGTATTATAAAAAACAAGGAATCAAGTGCAGCTTCAGGTGCAGGTATAAATGTTTTTCTGATTGAATTTATTCTTACTTACCGTATTTTTTATTATAGGAACCTGCAAATGTTTGTTTATGTCATCCAAAGTATTCACTTACTCATGCTGATGCTGTTTAATTTTGCTTTGCTTTTCACATTTTAAGGGACCACGAAAAGAAAGGAGTTACACGGCACAGCCAGTGTTCGGGCATTATGTGGTTCATGGGGAGACAAACCTTATGGAGCCA
>Ga0209282_1002712_pt1 | contig 10327 bp, 9 predicted proteins | sample Mtrugardesep15_FD_187529 | JGI IMG/M metagenome (GOLD analysis project Ga0209282, IMG submission 187529) | Root nodule microbial communities of legume samples collected from California, USA - M. trunc garden sep15 (SPAdes) (version 2) | ecosystem: Host-associated > Plants > Roots > Nodule...
GTTTCCTGTCAACATATAATGCTTAAACTGAACATCAACAAACCACATTTCTTTCAAACTTTTGCATTCATTCATCATACTCAAAACATTACAGTCACTAAACACATTACATTCATTCATTCATAATCAACCAAAACATTACCTTCATTCATAACAAAACCTAAACTTACATTCATAACAATCACATTACATTGTTCCTATTTCAAATAAAATCCATTCAAAATGGATGTGCTTTTGCAAGCTAACATTGTTCCTAAGACCAACACAATCCCAACGCATAAAAATCCAAAAATTAAGGCCATTATCAACCACTGTCTTGTTCTTGATAAGTCACTCTTCAACTTGTTTTTCTTTTTCTTCTGTTTTTCAATCTTCAACTTCTGTTTTTCAATCTTCAAATCCCTTTCATTCATAACATCATCTTCATCAACTAACTTAAAGTAACTGCATCCTTTGTCACTCGAATTTCTATAGTTTCTACAACGCCATAATTTCTTCCCACAATTTGGATTCAATGCATCATTTACAGTTCGAATGACAACATTTTCTCCACACCTACAACTTGGTACTGACCTTCTTCTCAAACTAGACCCCACCGAATCAGATGCATATGATGAATCATGAACCCATTGAGTTTTTGTAGTGTGGTTCGACATTTTTGGCTGGAATCTGGACAATGAAGAAGATAAAGAATGATGGGAGAAGGAGGAAGGATGTCACGATGGAGAAGAAGTTTGGGTGAGGAAGGAGAAACAAAACCCTAATTTTCTCATTTCTTTACCCTTTTATACTGCTGACATGGTTTTCCATCTAATCAAATGATAGGCCCGCGTGGAATGCCAACATGGACAAAGTTAACGTTTTTTGACAAAAACTAACAGAAGGGACCACTTGAGTAAACAAAAGTATACTTAGGGGACCAATTTGAGACAGTTTAAAGTTAGGGGACCAAATTGAAATCCAAAAATAAGTTAAGGGACCAAAGCATTAATTAAGCCTTAATTTCACCCCTTGCTTCAATTTTTTCGAATAAGCGCATAAAGACCTTCTTCAAAAATAAAAAATAATAAACAAATATGGGGAGAATGGGTCTCCTTGTTTCAAACCTCTTCCTGAAATGATTGAACATTTAGCATTACCATTAACAAGCACAAAGTAATCCACCGTTTCAACACACATCATAATCCATTTGACCTATTGATGAGAAAACCTCATTTTTGTCATAACTCATAATCCATTGAAGGTAACTCCAATCAATCATGTCATAAGCTTTGTTAATATCAAGTTTTAAAGCAACATTCCCTTTCTTACATTGAACCTTTGATTTCATGCAGTGAATTATTTCAATGGCGGTCATGACAATATCTAAGATAGACCTCTTAGCCACAAAAGCTGACTGACTATCTGAGATACATTTATCCAAAACTAATTTCAACCTGTTTGCTAAAATGTTGGCAACAATCTTATACAAAGTAATAGGTCGTTAATCCTTCATTGAGACTTGGGAGTCTCATTTCAGAATACGAGCAATATTAGTCATATTCAGGAAAGATAGAAAGGTAGATGTTGAAAGCCACTCACATCATTAAGTAAAAATTTCTTCTCCACAAATTCTTCAAAATTTCTGGAAAAAAAAAAACCAAGATTGAATCCATCCAGTCCTGGACATTTATCCAGCTTCATCGAAAAAATGGTCTCCTTGAATTCATCTATTACAAAAGGTGATGTCAATAAAGTGTTGTCTTCCAAAGAGATAGATTCATGAATAATATCAATAACCGGTTGAATGTCGTTGTTTTGAGCTTGAAATAGATCAATAAAGTAATCATGTGCAACCTCACAAAGTCTGTCTTCATTAGAGATGTGATTATTGTTTTTTCTTTTGTTGAGGGAAGAGATGTGATTATTGTTACATCAATGAAAGAAGTAATACGATTCACTTTCCTTCTTGAGGAAACACTAACATGAAAGAATTTAGTATTGAGGTCTCATTTCAGAATACGAGCAATTATTAGTCATATTGAGGAAAGACAAAAAGGTAGATGTTGAAAGCCACTCACGACATTGAGTGAAAATTTGAAATTCCTTTCTTATTCTATATAATATAATAATGTGAATCTTAAATAATTCTTATAATTTTTAAAATTTAGCAAGTTAGTCCATAATTCTTTCAAATTTATTGAATTGAGCCTATAAATTTTAAAAAATTGTAAATCAATCCCTAAAACTTTTCAAAAATTACATACAAGCCCCATAATTTTTATAAATTGCAATTGGTCCCTCAAATTTCACATAAACTTTTAAAATTTATAAAAGTAGCCAAAAAAATGTTAAGAATGAAAATCTCATTGGTTTTGTGATTTGCGTGCAAGAGAGAATGAGAGAGACGACGAAAAAGGGTCGGAATCGGAGCTTACCGGTGGATCCGAACGTCCCCCGATGGGTTTGTCAGAACTGCCGCAATCCACTTTGCATCGTCGGTGTCGATTCTTACGCCGACAAGTACTTCAATGATCCTTCTCGTTCTGGTTAGTTCCTTATTACTCTCTTAGCGTCTTCTCAATTAACGTTCCTCTGCAATTCGCTGATTCTTTCTTTGAATTTGGAGCAGTTTTATTGCAGCTATTATTCTTGTTTGTTTATTCCATTTTTGTATCAAAAATGAATTTTATGGTTTTTGTGTTGAGTAAATTTGAATTATTCGATTTAATGATTGTTATAGTTTATTTGATTGATTGGGAGTAGTTAGTTCAATTGCTTACTGAATAAATTTGTACACGTCCCCGGTTGGCTTATTTTGCAGCTGATAGCATGATAAGCGCTTATGCATAAGCTATTTTTTATAACAGAAGACAAGATAAAGTTGAATTGTTTTCATATAAGCTGTAAGCTGTTTTTCTAAGCTATCTTCAAGAGCGTATAAAAATAAGATGAAAATAGCTTATGAACATGTCATAAGCTGTTTTAATATATATGTTCTATCAAACAGTCTCACTTGTGTTTATACTAGCTGGATTCTGGATTAACGACACTTTTAACTGGAGGAAGACGAAAAATAGAGGCAATCAATGCAGTTAAATGTGCAACGATCCTCCATTTGGAAGGTTATAACAAAAAATAGAGGCAATCGGCATAGTTAAGGCTCTGTTTGCGGGTTTGGGGGGGAGTAGAGGGAAATATAGAGAAATCTTCCACATTTTTTTAGAGAGTTCTTTTGTAGAGAATAATAAATGGACGTTTATCATTAGTACATTCTCAATGTTGAGAGTATTATAACAACATAGATTGGATTTGAATTGAAGAATTTATTTAAACCCGAAAAATTCGTCATTCAATTAAATTTTTGAGTTCCCTCATCTTTGGGGGACTCTGTAATATGAAGGAAAACAAACCCCCCCTAATTCTAGTTCGGGGACTATCCTTTCTTCCATTTCCTTTTTCTCCTTCCTTTTACCTAAAGCCCTTCCCTCCAAACTCGCAAGCAGAGCCTAAGTGTGTAAGGATCATCAATTCATGGTGACAACTGCGTGTACTGATTACAATTTCAATTAGAACTAGAATGGATTTTGTTGTTGTTTGTTGATTTAATAAACAAAGGGTGTTTTTTTTATGTGAATTTTGGGCCATTTTATTGTGACGATTGCAAATGAGAATAATTGCGATGATTTATTCATGACGAAGAGGTAAATAATGGCGACTGTGTTTGCTTGAATAGATATTGTTATTGTTGATTCACTATCGGTGTTGCTTCAATTTTACGGTTCACCGGTTCTGTGCGAATATTTTTGTTGATTAGGCTTATTCTCTGTTTGCAATTTTTTTACTTTTTTTGTTGGTGTGCCGTTGCTAATTTAGATTTTGAATAGTGTTAACAGAATGGTTTTATTTTTGTGGAATGAAGATTATTGATGCATTCATCTTGTGATTATTTTAATTATTTGAACAAGAATTATTGTGTTGATATAGAATGGGGATTTAATAAATGTGTGTAGGGATGCAAGGGTCATCCATTCATGGTGCTAGCAGTGTGATGAGCACAACTAAAATGGACAACTCATATGTTGTGTTGCCAAAGCAAAGACCTCAGGCTCAAGGAGTTCCTCCTCGGCCTCGTGGTGATACTTCCCATCCTGGAAAGACTATGGAAGAGTCTTTTGTGGTAGTGTACAAGTCGGAATCTGCATCTGATGGAGGCGGGGGAAACTCATTGTCCCCGGGGGTTGATCATGGTGGTCATTTGCCACCTCATAACTCTGGATTCAATTCAACTATTACTGTCCTGACTCGAGCATTTGAGATTGCCACAACACAGACACAGGTTTGAGTACAGAAATCTGCATGTTTGGTTCAAACTTAAATTGGAAATATACTCATTTGTATGTGGCTGCTTCTTGAGAAAATGTTCGGAGAAAATGCGATTATTTTTTAATATATTAACATTTGAGTGTGTTAGATCATAGTTTGAATGTTTTATGTATATGGTTTCAGGTTGAACAGCCTTTATGCCTTGACTGCATGCGAGTTTTGTCTGATAAGCTTGATAAAGAGGTCGAAGATGTAAATAGGGACATTGAAGCATATGAAGCCTGTCTAAAACGCTTGGAGGGGGAGGCCAAAGATGTCCTCAGCGAGGCTGATTTTCTTAAGGAGAAATTGAAGGTGCTCATCAGGTTTACTATCTACAATGTGTATATTACTTAACTGTTTCTTTAGGATTGAAGTTCAAACCATTAGTTGTATTCATAACCTCTGTTTGATTTGTTTGAATTTATGGCCGTATGTGTTTTCTTGCTAAATTGGTTTATTCTGAATATAGCATTTAAAAACACATTCCATGTTGGAAGCATTTCAATTCAAATTTATTTTCTTTGACTGTATGGAGAACGGTTTAACATCAAACCACAAAATAATCTGGTGTGAAATGTTGTATATAATAAATAAATGCATACGAGACCAAATTCACTCGGATACATTTTTGTGTTATTTTGAGTTTTGACAAAGCTTCCAAACCTTTCAAGAGCCATGACATATTTGATTTGGAAGCTGCACTCTCTCAAGGCGCTGTTACCGTCACGTTTTAATTTGTCTTCTTGTATAATTCCAAAAGATGATTCCTATTTAGGAATTATACAACAACAACCAAGCCTTATCCCACTAAGTGGGGTCGGCAATTTAGGAATTTTATATGTAATATTATGTATACCTGACAGCCAGATAGTAATTTTATTCTCTCCATATCTATTAAAAATTGATGCTGCCCTTTTCAATTTCGAAGTTTTAATTTATGTGTTAGCAACAGGCGCCCAATTTGGGATGTGTATGTTTGAAGAAAGAATGATGTGCCCAGAGCTGTGTTAGCTCCGTTGGTTAGGTCTTGTTAGCTAAAGTTGAGTTAACCCTCTAACTTTGGATATAAATAGAGGCAGAGAATGTAAATGGGTTCAGTTAGTTGGTTATTTATTAATTTCTTTTGGAGGGAGACACACTCTTTGGTATAGTGTTGTAGAGGGATATTCAATAGCATTGCCATGTTCTCTTTCTGTTATTCGCTAGTTTATGGTCCGGTTCTATCAAAATGGGTTACACCTGCTTTAAATTTTAAAGTTATGGCTATCATTGTTTGTTTGGAGATTTGGAGTTTTTTTAAATAAAAAATCAGAAATGTCTTTATTTTAATTTTTGAAAAACTGGTCTGATTAACATCATTTTGTCGAGTGTTCCATTATGTTTTCTTTGAAAGCCTAATTAATATTCACTACTTGAAATGATATTCAAGATTGAAGAAGAAGAAAGAAGACTAGAAGCAGCAATTGAAGAAACAGAGAGACAGAACGCTGAAGTAAATGCTGAACTGAAGGAACTTGAGTTAAAATCTAGCCGCTTCAAAGAATTGGAGGAGCGGTATATTTTCACTGTACCTTTGTCCTTAACAATATTATATTTTCAAATAAAACAATGCCATAGTTCAAGATACTGAAAAATCTCTAACCTCACCCCTCAACCCCCAAAATAAACTTTCTGTGAATCTTTTTTCTTTTATTCTTTAGTGTGTACGGATGCTTGATGTCAATCATTAATTTTACATGTCTGAATGTGTAGCAGGTATTGGCACGAGTTCAATAATTTTCAGTTTCAATTGATTTCATATCAGGTTTGTAACTTTTTTTATTTATTTATGTTTTACCTTACATTTTATTGAGAATCTTTAGATGCTTTTGTATAAAATCTTTAAGCAACTTGCACAAGAACATCTGTGTCCTGTTGATTCTTTGGAAAAATCATGAAACTTCGAAGTCTGAGCATTGTGCAAAAATATTTCAATCCACAGGAGGAGAGAGATGCAATTTTGGCCAAGATTGAAGTTTCACAAGCACATTTAGAATTGTTGAAGAGAACAAATGTGCTCAATGATGCCTTTCCCATTTCTCATGATGGAGAGTTTGGAACAATTAATAATTTTCGGCTTGGAAGACTCCCCAAAATTCCAGTAAGATGTGTAGCATGTTGTTTTATGGTTTTTATTGCTGTGTCAATGTGTTGTTAAGCTCAATATGTATGATTTGATTTCATCGTTGGAAGCTTATTCATTTCAAACAATCGACGAGCTACCAGCATATGCGAAAATGTTGTTTAAAATAGTTGATGAGCTATTATAGTAGTCAATCCCAGATAGCGGCACGTAGCGGCCGACCCTAATAGTGGTCAATCCCGGATAGCAGCAAGTAGCGGCCGACCCCAAAAGTGGTTTAGCAGGATAGCGTACAGTGGGATGACCGCTATTTGATAATTTTTTTTTTTTTTGGACAAATAACATGAATAATACTATAAAGTATAAACAAACATATATTATAAGTCCACAAGTCTTAATCAAAACATTACATTCAAATCCAAAGACCAACAAAAGACAAATATAAGTACAGAAAGAGAAGCAAATGGCAGAGAAACAAAGCAAAGAAGAGAAAAGACAATAAAAGAAAGAAAGAAAAAAAAGAACAGAACAGAGGAACCAGAACCAGAAATGAGAAGACAGAGGAACAAAGAAAAAAAGAGACCAGAGGAAAAGAAAAATCGTAAAACAAAACAGTAACAAAGAACAGAGGGACTAAAAAGAGAACAAAGAACAGAGGAAGATAGATGGAACCCAAACAGAGGAAGATAGATGGAAGTAGATCGTGTGAGAAGGAAGTGAAACCCAGATTATGTGTTTTGCGGCGTGAGAAGAGAGAAAGAGTTGAGAAAATGTTAAGGTTTATACAAAATCCCCAAAATACCCTCAGAATGGTTTTAAAATTAGGGTCAATTTGGGATTTTCCTGCTAAAATTCAATAGCGGATCAGAATCCGCTACCGCAAACCGCTAGAGCAGCTACAGTGGCTGCTATCTTAAAAATATTTTGGTGCACTTGTATATGGATAACTAACTGATGATATGTTCAACTTCACGGTGTGTGCCATGTTTTGCTATTTCCTTCATAAAATAAATTGTTGTATTGTAGCTGTGTTTGTCCTTCTCTCATTTGGTGATTTGAATATGTGGCTATAATTTTTTATCCTGAAGAATCTTCTCTTCCGTTGTTCATAATCTTGAGTCATTTTTCTTTCAAGTTTAAGATTTATTGTTTTGATATGATGTATACTATTTTTTATTTTTGAAACATTTAGGTAGAATGGGATGAGATAAATGCTGCCTGGGGCCAAGCTTGCCTTCTTCTGCATACAATGTGCCAGTATTTCCGACCGAAGTTTCAGTATCCTTTTTTCACTAAGTATATCAGATTAGTGGTTAGTACTGTTAATATGATAGAATATATCTTATGTCTCAATGTAATAAAATAATCATGAATTAATGAAACTAGTTCAAAACAGAATTTTACATCTGACGGTGGGCATGCTAAATGCTTTAGATACCAAGTTATAGTGATTGAAATCATCTGCTAATTATGTTGATTTTTTTTTGGGAAGTTGATTTTTTCTTATATATTTGCAAGTGATAGATACATGAAGAAATAGTAACAATCAATAATTTTAAGAAGTCAGGCCATTGTCTTGATAGTTCATAGGCAAACATATTTACTTGTTAAAATCTTGCATGGTGGTCAAGCCAATGTTTATTAAGTGTTGCTACTTCACTTTGTTGAATTGCACTACAAGAACATTTAATTCTTATTCAAATTTATTATTTTATAGACAGTGTATATAATGTGGTGGCAGATGAAATAATTTTCCAATCACAGTTAATTTGGAATTATTTTAGTTGATCTTTTGTTACTCTATAAGTTAGTACAAGATGGTATCTATTTGAGTTGAAATTTTACATGAAATGGAACTTGAAGATCTTATTTGCTTTTGCGTCCACATTTGCATTTTATTGTTTCACTACATTTTACATATAATTTATTGAGAATGGCTTGTAACATGCCCTTAACTCATTCCTTTTAAGATATCGAATAAAGATAATTCCTATGGGTAGCTACCCTCGAATCACAGACACCAGCAACAGCACTTATGAGCTGTAAGTATACGTTATGTTTCTACTTTTGTATTTGTCTTTATGATGTTGTACTTTTGTTTTTGAATTATATGGCTCAAGCTGAGTGGAAATCTTAAATATCATACATGGAAGAAAATCAGATGTGTTTCAGTTTGTCTGCATTTCAGTTTTGTTAATTTTTTTAGTTAAACACCACAGTAAATTTTGGAGCTGCATTGTTGTTGTTTCTATAATATTTATGGCCATACCTTTGCCCTGGCCCGGGTTCTGTATGCCTGTGGTGATATTGTGGCTGGTGTTCTGAGTCGTAATAATATAAAATATGGCAGACAAAATGATGCAGCAAACTTGTTGCCTTTAGAATTGTTGTTAAACTTTTCTACCATGCATTAATGGCTACGGTTTTGCAGCTTTGGTCCAGTCAACTTGTTTTGGAGCACTCGGTATGACAAAGCAATGACATTGTTTTTAGCATGCCTCAAGGATTTCGCAGAATTTGCCAAGTCTAAGGATCAAGAGAACAACATACCACCAGAGAAATGTTTCAAGCTACCTTATAAGTAAGCATTATTACATATGGTGCAAAAAAAGTATCATTGCATGTAATATATTTATTAGTTCAAAGATGCACATATTTATTTAGTTTTCTCTTTTCCTCTTTCCCTAACTAAACTGTACAAATTTTAAAAAATTCATTTCCTCTTTCTCATGAGTTGAAAGTTGCCGTTTTCTCTCATTCCAAAATAAAAGAGGCCTTTTTCTTTATGATGTTTATCGTATTAGGTGGTATTTTTAATTTATCTCTATATATACTATGCTTTGAGAATCATTTATCAAAATATGCAGCAAGTCTATGACTATCTTGTGTAAGTTTGTAGCATTGAGTGAGAATGACAAATATTTGTGCTTGTTTGTAGGATTGATAATGACAAAGTTGAAAACTATTCCATCACCCAAAGCTTTAATAAGCAGGAAAATTGGACGAAAGCACTCAAGTACACACTCTGCAATTTGAAATGGGCTCTCTATTGGTTTGTTGGAAATACAAACTTCCAACCTCTTTCAGCAATGGTATCTTCACATGCTGAAGTGCCAGCTGTGGGATCTTTGTACCCAAAGCGTGGTACTGAAGCCAAATCTGAATCCAGAAACTGAACATAACTTATTCTAGGATTTAGGTAACACATTTATGTACATAGAACTATTTAGTTGTTCAAAGTTCATACAAGTTAAGTTAAATTATTACAGCACTTGTGAGTAGTACTCAATACTAATAGCTTATGTCCTCTTGTAATCTTTAGTTTTGAAAATTTTACTATATTCTAGTTTGTTGTCAAAAATACATTACTGTTCATATATTTATTGAAATCTATATATTATAAGATGCTCAGTATATATTTGAATAATGACCTTTTGAAAATCCAATTTAGAGAATTCCTTGTCCCCTTTTCCCTTTTGATTAGAGTTTATATATTTTCATGAACTGTCGAAATGTGCAACATTGACTGCCCTTGATGGGGGCATATAATTAGGAAGTATATTATTGTTGGTTTTTCAATTAATCAGAAATTATAATGTTGTCTTATAAACATTTTTTTTTTATTAAGTAGCCTAGTGGCTAGAATTTACCTTTCTTAAGGTGAATAAGTAGAGTGTCCAGGGTTCGAACCTCGGCTCCTGTATATAACAATGCATGTCCTTGTCAACTGAGTTATGCTCACGGAGACGTCTTATAAATATTATTTATGTCTTTCTAAAAAATAATAAAATTCTTTCTCTTATATTTCTCTCTTCTGGCTTATACCAAACAATACATCAAAATTTCCCTATTTTTCAT
>Ga0209282_1002713_pt1 | contig 10325 bp, 5 predicted proteins | sample Mtrugardesep15_FD_187529 | JGI IMG/M metagenome (GOLD analysis project Ga0209282, IMG submission 187529) | Root nodule microbial communities of legume samples collected from California, USA - M. trunc garden sep15 (SPAdes) (version 2) | ecosystem: Host-associated > Plants > Roots > Nodule...
TTGAAAGTATTGGAGAGTATATTACCAGCACAATCTGTCCATAATCATCGGAACACATGGTTTTATCCATGTTCACTTTATAATTCCACCTTAAAATCGACAATAAAGAGCTTTCCGCCACCAGTTCCAAATCTGGTAAAGATCTGTACACAGCCATTTGCCAATTTATCGATTATACATAATGGACAAAACCAATAAATTTAGTAATTGTTGTAAATAACAAATATCTGTGATAATTGTATCCGACACATTGATCAAGCCCGTTAGATGTATTTAAACAAATTAGTGTCTGTACTCTTTTTAATGCCATTTGTTTTTCTACAGCAATGCAAAGTGAATTTAATTTGCTAGAATCCGTATTTTCTTATCAAGCATACACTTCAACCTCTTCTAAAAAGAAAAGAACAAAACCAGTGCTTTCACCTTATTTCAAATGTTCCAGTCTGAAGCAATGATAGAATCCCACAAAATTTGTCATCTTTCTTCAAAATTGTAGTCCAATAGCAAGATTTTGAATGTTCCACTTTTCGTATCGGTTTCTTATTTCCCTGTAAGAATATAGCATATATATCAAATTCATTTACAATGCGAATACAAATTTAAGGCGATAAACTGGTAATGGAGTAGAAGACCTGTATCAATGCTTTTGCAGACAACAAGTGCAATGAATTTTCACAGCAAAGCAGGACAAGTGGATCCGAATGGATATCCCCAGAGTGTGTGGTTTCTGAAGAGAAATGTTCAGCCTCTGATGAATTTACCGCAGTTGAGCTGCTTTCTTGTACAGGCTCTTCTGGGTGAGCTTCCGCAGTACTCTTCAAGGGTTCCTCGTGCTGCTTGTCATTTGATACTTCCGAGGTTGTGATGATATCATCTGAAGTACAAAAATCTCTTAGAATCTATGAAGCACTGACACAAACATTGGACACGACCCTGACATTGACACATTGACACCGGAATTCATTTGAGAAAATAGAAGTAATTGAATAAGATCACATGTGTCTGTGTCTTGTCAGTGTCTAACACCTGACACCTTTAATCTGTAGTGTCAGTGCTGCATAGCTTAAAAATTCCAATGATATGCGAGGTGCAATAAAAATGAATCCATATTGTGTTCCTGATGAAATTTGTACTTGCCTATAACATACATTGAAATTGCAGTTGATTCCTTTAAATGTAATGGTCGGTTGGAGACCGTTTTACCAGTATCACCCTCAACTACACTAATTTTTCCATCCCTCGATAAGATAAATAGTATCTCTTCATGAGAGTTTACTGAAGGTGTATCTGGTTTCCTTGGACTATTTACAGCACTTTGAAAACATGCTTGTTGCTCCCAAACCAATGAAGTGATTGGTGAGCCTGAGCTAGGTACACCATCAATCAAGAACAAAACCGACAACGATTTCATATCGCAGACTCCAACCTGGAAAGAAGCAATTGATCCACATTAATCAATTGAGAAATTTGAAATTCTAATTATGATCAAATTTGCTAACAAGAAAGGAAATATGAATTAACTAGTCAGACGATACCCACACGGCCACTTAAAAATCCAATAGCAAGTTTGGTTCCAGAGTTTGCAAAAGACAATGCTTGTACTGGAGAATCGAGAAGAGAAAAAACAGCACTAAAATGAGGTTTCTTTCCTTGTGGAGCGTCATGGACTGCATACAAGTTTAGCAATATAAGTCAAGGGTAAAACTTAATTTTTTTTATTCTATGCACAAACATCATAGTTTGCAACGCATGCTTCACATATGGGGGAAAAAAGGAACAAGAATGAAGAAGGTAAGCATTCTACAATGATGACAGAATAGATAGTTTGGAACACAGGCTACAAAAAAAAGAAAAAAAGAAGAAAATAGAACTCGAATTCGGACGAAAAATGTAGCCTTCTACAATGGCGACAGAAGAGATCACCTTCATTTTTTGTTTCTGTGACAAACTGGAACTTTTTCCCATCAGAGCAGTCTTTAAGATCATACACGCGAACCTACAAAAGTCATCACGCCAAGGATTAAATATAGAATAATAATGCATTGCCTTAGATAAAGTAACCAATTAAGAAAGATTTCTGACAAGACCACATTCATTGCCCACAGCCAGAAGCAAGGAAGCCGAACAAAAGTCCAATTTTGTCACTGGAGCATTCAAACCTGCCACTTTTACACCATTAACCTACAAAACACACAGGAAATTTGTGAAAAAAATAAGAGTTTGACTTTGATACACTGTCAGTGTAAAAAGTTGTATATTGTCAACAGGTCACTCAATCATATGTTTGATTTTAGAAATAGTGATGATGTCAAACATATTTAATGATCTGACGATTGACAATTTTAAAAAATCTTTACACTGACAGTGTATATGAACTAAATTCATAAAATAAACATAACATTTATTGTATGAGCCAACATAAGGGTATTGCTTTCATTTCTATCAATTTTGGGACAACAATATTGTGGAATTCATACCTCTCCTATGTAGCAAATATAAGACAAGATTGGATGTGTAGCATCACACAAAAGGACAGATCCATTAGAATAGCCCACAAAATAAACTCTTTCAATTCCAGCACCTTTAACCAAGGACAAGTGGCTGGGAACACCCCCAGTTAAGGGCCAATTTGAACAAGAAGCTGAACCAGGTGTTGAGCTAGTTTTCAGAACTGCGGCTACCTAAGATAAACGAAATAAGAAGTTGAAAAACCATAATATGAACAATGATAAGTAGCCAGGTTTAGCAGAAAGTACTGAAAAACAAAAGAAATTACCTCGGCTAGAGTTTTCGATGAATTTAACTGACTTGGCAACTTGATAAGTTTTGCTACAGTTAAAGATGGATTAGCCATAGGTATTAGCACTGGAAACTCCTGCGCAGATACAGAGGATGTCCTATTCTGCTCAGACATTAATGCAGACAAGCTATCATTATCATAATAGTGTATTTGTCCCGGGTTTGTCAGTACAAAAAGATCATCTTTGCTATTTAAACCCCTTGCTCCTATACTTGGCAGTAAAATCAAGTCTGCGAAAGTGCCATTAAGCGTAAGGTCTGCACGACCAATGCATTTTAATGATTCCATCCCAGATGACCATTCAAGAGTTAAAACCTGTAAAGCAGAGACGCGTTAAAGTTTAGTGAACCAATGCACGCAAACTAAGAAAAGTTTCAACCAGTAGAAACAATTCGTCGATTTAAAGCCTTCACTTAATATGAATATTTAAGCGAATAAACCGAACTTTATCAATTCAAAATGAAATGATAAATAGAAATGAACAAAGAACTTACAGTCAAAACTTCTTCCGATCCAATTTCGTCACCGCCATACACAAACAACTGACCAGTAAAATCATTATGAGATTTGCGACTACTGGACCATTGTAAGACAATGACCGGGATTCTTCTTTCTGCATTGGACAGTTGTAGCCTAACAACATTTTTAGATGAAGTGGTTTGATGGCCTTTAGAAGGTGCTGCAGACGACAAGTTCCAAAAGAGGATATCTCCATCTAAGTATCCAACAGCGAGAATGGAGCCATCAGAAGATGCCCAACAAAGAGCACTTATTTCTTTATCTCCCAGGTTTTGTTCTAAAATATCAGCCGGAAGATTGGTGTCTGTTTCAGTAGAGTTCCCATCTTCATCTTTCAATTGGAGATCCTTTCCACCACCAAGGAACACAATTTTAGCTTCAGAAACATCCCAAAGAATTAGCAGTCCATCCTGAAATGCAATCAACAATCTGCAAAAATATCAAATTCTTTTTTCATCAAATTGAGAATGATGAGTATACTTTTTTGTAGGAGAATCAGAAAAATTCGATCGATTCTCCGTGATTTTATTTTTTTTCTCCTTTAATTTTATTTTTTCTCTGATTTCAAATTTTTTTATATGTCATTATTAGTCACAATTAATGGGAAAACTGTTAGTGTAATTTCTTTTCTTATATAAACAGTCCAAGACAATAGTAAAATATGAAAGTCCTATTCCACTACTTTCTACATTTTTCCCTCAAATTTTTAATATCAATCAACGAAATTATGGTACTAAATGGGAGACATGTATAAATCATAAGTCCCAAGATTTCATTACACAGCTTCAAGCGAACAATACCAAGCCATAGAGATATGATCGCGTCGAATACTGACAGAAAAATTCGCTGGCGTTAATATTCACGTATCATTCAGTTAGCTTTCAAAGATTTTGGTATGAATATGACAGAATATACATGCTTCTCGTCAAATGAAAACGGATTGCCCCACTTTATCGTGAGAAGGTCAACGTAACTTTTCCTCTTTTTGGACCATCGGATCGATTAAACAATCAAGTACATGCAACGTGCAACTCACTGTTTGTCTTTTTTTCATTAAAAAAAAAACATAAACCAGATTTCATTGACAAAAAAATAAAAATAAACTAGATCTTTGGTTACACGACGTTCTCTAGGCATGTTGTCACATCGCCGCCGTTCTGACCAAGTTCCTCTTTTTCAATTTGGGGGTTCTTTGGTTACACGACCTAATCTTTGAAAAGTTTAGATTTTCGTTGTTATCTCTTTTGGGTGGGAAATTTGATTTCTCTAATTAGGGTTTTTAACTCTGCAATTCAATCGCCCATTCCAAATATCAGAAGGCTCGAATCAGTATTATAGATGGTTGCCTTTTCCTTCATTTGTACTTTTTTGTTTTGAATTTCAATAATACCATGTGACGCAATCATCCAATGGAACAAAAAAAAACTAGGAAAGTTATCGCACCATGACTTTCCCGCAATAAAGTCAGGAGGCAATATGTTCCCCTTCAAATAATGTACTAAATATCAGTATTTCTTAGAACAATATTCAGCCATGCTGACAAATTACACACACTCATTGAATTCCGAAGTTGGCTCGGCAATTTCATTTAATCAAATCTAAGAAATCACTTGAAATAATAAAGATGGCAAGAAAATTAAAAATATGAATGTTAAACTGAAAGTTTTATCTGGAAATCTGATTTTAGGAAATTATATTCTTCTATTGGCATAGCTTTGGTAAATATCAATATGTAGCTATCAAATCATAATTCAAAATTCAAGGGCAAAGAAGTAGACTTAAAAAGCTATGTGAATGACGTATATCTTGCCTGTTCCCAGAAGAATAAGGTTGTGAAAGAATTCCAACAATTGGTTGGTCGCTAGACTCTGGAAACCCGGCAGTTTCTATCAAAAGGAACAAAACAATGGCAATGAGTAATTCTTAAAGCAAAGAAAAAAAAAATTACACACAAAACAATAGATGAATGATATGAAGATGACATCTGGACATGGCGATTACATAGCATGTGTATTGCATTGGATCTCGGCATTACATAAATTAGTGTTGTCAATTGCAGATCATGGAAAATATTGGTTTTGTTGTATAAACAATACTCGGTGAACTTCAGTACTATCGAATGTATGTTTGAAAACTTATGACCAACGCAAAAGATTTAGGAGATCACATGTATGACATTAGAGAAAGCAAGATATGTATTAATTATCAATCATCATCAAAACATAAAATAAGAAATTACCCCTTAGAAATTTAGCTGACAAATGATTTGATGACTTCAAAAGTTGTCCTTCCTCGGCGTCAAACTTTATCACAGAAAACAAGCCATGCTCATCTCCGACATAACTGTATATTATAATAGTTATAATAGAGTATAATGTTAATAATCATGCAATCACAACCGTTTTCAAACAACGAGTAGCAATAAGAGGTAAAACATACAGATGTACTAAATTAAAAGTATTTCTCTAACATACACGAAATGTGAGCCACTGATGACAGAGAAAGCGGTAATATTGGACTCCCATTGTAAAGAACAAATAAGGCTACGACTTTCAAGATTCCAAACCTGCCAAAGAAAAAAGGACTAATTGAATGGTCTGCATTTAGTCATATAAATCACAACCTATAATGAGCTAGGAAGTCAAAATCAATCAATTTAACGATATCAACATAACTTGATGTGCTAAATTGTTCATCCAGTTCATAACAAATTATATATGTAGCAATTCTTTCACCAATTTATGATAGAAGGGGAAATGAGTCAGAAAGGGAAATTTACCTGGATATCATTATCATTTAAGACTCCAACTAAATATCCCTGGTTTTGTAGGAACTGCAAGTGGCAAAAGAATCCAAAACATCAATATCACATTCATATAGAAGCAATTACATTTATCACAACTTCACAAGCTTATCTAGCTAGTATAACATCTAACTCTATATCAATCGGAGAAGTGAAAATGCCACGTACCTCCAAGTATTTGTAAGGAAGTTGTTTAGAAGAAATCAAAAGTCCTTCAATGTTATCACCACCAATCACCTTAAGTCTTCCATCCCTGCCATTAAACTAAGCAATATGAGCGACTAAGGCACCATCAACCTATTACGACATGCATTTTCCAGCTACATACATCTCACGATATACACCGCGTTTCAAACATCACCAGATTAGAACAATCAGACATTATGGCAATAAAAGGATCCTGTCATTAAAAACCATCTGCCTGATAACGGATAATGATTATCTCGTTATACATTCTCCTAACAGAACACACGCGCCTTATAACTTTAAAACGCATGTTTATAACCGAAAGAATCAGAACAAATCTCATTAATAAAAAACAAAAAATCAGGAACACCACCCAACAACTAGAAAAACCTACTTTACTCGCCAACAAAAAAAAAAACTCTTTTTTCAGAAAATTAAAAAGCAACTAAATTACCCATCATAAATAATTAGAATAAGCCAAGATAACATTTTTTTAGTCAATTTTAACTAACTAACAATTGTTTCATGCAATGGAAGAAGCTCAGACTTCAACTACCAAAAAACTATAGTATACAAAATTAAAAAATAATAACTTTATATGAATTGTGATGAATAATTAGGAATTAGTAAATGGAAAATGAGTAAAAAACTATTGTAGCTAACATCACATGCATTGTAATATTAATACACAAAAATCATCAATAATAACAGAATCAATGGAGAGAGAGAATGAAGCACTGACAAAGTCCCAATAGCTAAAAGTCGCTGAATAGGATCAAAAGCGAGAACTGAAGAAGAAGATGGAATGCCATAGTGAATGACAATTCTTGGATCCAATTCAGTTGATTGTAAACTACCTTGCTGCTGAAACTTGTGCTGAAAATGAAAAAGAATCAGAATTTGAAAATCAAAATTGAAAAATAAGAAGATGGGGAAGAAACCCAGAAAGAAAGACATGATTTTTCTTACGTTGTAATGGTGTTGCACAGCTTTGTGTAACAATCTCTTCGCAAACATGGTTTGATGAATTGATGATGATGATGATGTTGGCGTAGGTTGATGTGTTTTAAGAATAATTAATAATATTGTTTTGCTTTGTTTTTGTTGGACTGATTATTCGATGATGCTTCATAATTAATAATTTAATTCATTTCAACTTTTAAATTAATTTGTCAAAAACAAAACTTTTAAATTAATTTGTTTTGAGATAAGAACATAGTAGTATTATACATGCAAATTGTAGAGTTGAGGTTCGAACATCGACTTGAGGTTCGAACATCGAATTCTTCAATTTTTCTTTTAAAAAGATAAATTTTTAATCGTTAATTTAAAACATTAAAGATAAAAATATCGTTTATTTAAATTGCTAGCGAATACATTTACAAATCCCTTGACAAAAGTTTTTCATCTTTGACAACACCAATTTCACTTTTTTATATTTGAAACAATTTCTTTTTTGGATTAATTAATTCATGAGAACAATCAAAACTTTGTATTTTCTAACTCATCGGTGAGTCAATGGAGTAGTTAGTTGACGTTTTCTTATTTCGATTTAACTTTATAATATTATTTTATATTACATATGGACGATTTGAATTCAACATGGGGATGTAGCTCAGATGGTAGAGCGCTCGCTTAGCATGCGAGAGGTACGGGGATCGATACCCCGCATCTCCATTTTTTGATTAAATCTTTGTTTTTGCAAAACATTGCGGTACGTACAAGGCTCTCATACGCTTTCCTCTTATCATTAAGTTGACTTTTTGTTTCCTCCTAAATACAAATATATTTTTTAGAGTAAAAGGTACATGAAACAATAATAATTAAAATATATTTTATTTTCCAACAGTATTTTTCAAAAAATAATTTAAAATTTAATATAACTTTTTTTTGTTTTGTAATAAATTTAATATAACTTAGTTTGCTAGTTTTGTACATCCATCAATAAAATAGTGATGTATAAACACATTATCATATAGCATCAACAAAAACAATTCATGAAATTTTTGGTGCCTTGTGCCAATTAATACAGTCGAGCTTGAACAAAGACCTTAGTGATGCCAAAATATATATATAAAAAATTAAGTAGCGAATTTACAAAATTTAAATAAAAATAATAATTTTTTTGACAAAAAATAAAAATAATAATTAAGAGTCAAATTTTTTAATATAAACAATCGTTCGAGAGAATTCAAATTCAATTCAAAAAGAGACCATTTTTTACTACAAAATATATCAAAAAAGAGGAGATCATTTCTTAACCAAATTTTAAATACCTCTTATCCTAACTTTGGACTACTAGTGGCTCTATTTCCCCCAGAAACATAAAGGTTGACACACAGAAAAAATATTAATATGTAGCAGCATTGGTAAGGCTCAATGAATAACCAATTAAACTAAACATACACACATCATTACATAACAAACAAATCATTCTAAGAAGTTTAATTTTAATTCGGGATCCAACTCTAATACTCATAAATAATTAAATTTTGAACTTAATCTAAAATTGAGATTTTAAATTTTAATTTAGAAATTTAAGTGATACGTATATTAATATGTAAAAGATGAAAATGTGATTCATATATCGTTAATTTTAAGCTAAAAAAAAACACTAATTTTAAATATTAAATAAATCACACACGATTGATTTAGTCTCATTCTCGTGAATTAAACATGATTCTTCAGTCATGCATTTCAATCACAAATAGCATCATCAACTACACATTTTTTTCATTCTTCAGCTATTAAATATGACTCATAGAGTCGTGTATGTCATATGAAAGTTAATAGGCTTAATTACACTTTGGGCCTCCTAAGTTTCTCAAAGTTGTGATTTTGGTCCCCTAAAAAAAACAACTCTTTTCAGGCCCTCTAAGTTTACTTTTTGTTGCAATTTTGGCCCCTAACCCAATTTTGACCCAGTTAACGCTGACATGGCGCCCACTTTAATATTTTTGTATTTTTTAATAATTTTTTTATTTTGTAATTAAAAATAATAATTTTTGTAATAAAAAATTGTAATTAATTTTTTTTCATTTGTAATAAAAAAACTATTTATTTTTTTAATTTTGTAATTAAAAAAAAACTTTTATATATTACAAAAAAATATATTTTTAAAAATTAAAAAATAATTAAAAAAATTACATATGTGTCCGTTGACTGGGTCAAAATTGGCGTGGGGGGCCAAAATTGCAACAGAAATTCAACTTAGGGGGCCTGAAAAGAGTTATTTTTTTTAGGGGTCCAAAATCAAAACTTTAGAAAACTTAGGGGGCAAAAAGTGTAATTAAGCCAAGTTAATATTATATATGTAAGAAATACAAAGTGATAGTAAAATTTAACTATATTTGTGTATCATGTACATATTATCCGTCAAATAATTGATTTTTTAAATATTCGCATTAAATTTTTAGTATTCAATTATTTTAAAGACAAATTTTTAATTACATCGGTTATCATTTTGAAGTTATATGAGTAATGTCGCCAACATTAATTTTTTATCGTTACTCGATTGTATTCGTCTATATGTTTATATCGTCTTATTTTCTCTCTTTCTTCTTTTTGCACACATGCATAAATATCAAAGGTGTTTACGGGAATGCATGAAGAACAAAAGATTATCACTCCTGTCACTATTAACATGTATGTTCTTTTTGTTGTGTATTATATATTACTAAAAAAATTATGTGTCATTAAGTATGAGGCCTTCAGCGATCGTCCATCCCGATCGTGCTTAAGGCCACCACTAAGCATCAAACAACACCGTCTTTGATTATCTGATTATTAATGAATTGCATTAAATATTATACTAAATTTTTCATCATTCATTAATCACTAAGACTTATTAGGTTCAGATCTAAAAATTGATTTCTGCAACACGAACACAAATTTGTGACTTTCAACTTCATACAGTTTCTAATGCAATAAAACTAGTGTAAATTATAATGGAGATATTACATGATATTATGTATAGTTTTTAAATCCAAAGGAAAATGAATGTTTCCATAAATACAT
>Ga0209282_1002714_pt1 | contig 10318 bp, 10 predicted proteins | sample Mtrugardesep15_FD_187529 | JGI IMG/M metagenome (GOLD analysis project Ga0209282, IMG submission 187529) | Root nodule microbial communities of legume samples collected from California, USA - M. trunc garden sep15 (SPAdes) (version 2) | ecosystem: Host-associated > Plants > Roots > Nodule...
TACCGATAACCCGCCAAGCCATAATGCCATGGCGGAAATTTGGCGATACTGTTCCAGTGGAGTTTTGCCTCACATTTTGTTTGGATTTTTTATGACCACTTATTAATATGCAGGTATATATATCATCACTTACTGGGTCATGAAGTTGAGGTTCAGATGGTGCGTAATGCATTGCCCCGACGCTTTGGTGCTCCGGGTCTTCCAGAACTGAATGCATCTCAAGTATGCTTTTATTTCGTCTGTTATTTTATCTTACACATGCCTTATAATTTCCTCCATAATATTTCGGACATTGAGCCGTCCATTTCACATTATTGTCCATGACAGATTATCTGCTGCTTTAGTATATGTTTAGGTAATTGGGAAGGGGAAGTTTTTGTGAGAAGGGCGGTTCCCTTCCTTTAGTATACGAAACTAATGAGGAAACAAATGTCATTTTAAATCGGATATTAACATTACATTGCCAACATTTTTATAATGAAAAATATATGCTAGCCAGTAGGTATGATATCTAGGTGGGATATAGAAATATTATCAAGCTATTAAAAGCAACTTGGCCTCCAAAAGCCTTCCAAATAGGGAAGCTTTGAAGCATGGGTGCTGGATCGTTTTGGAAGGTTAATTTGAAAATACTTCATTTTCCATTTGCTGTCTATGAAATCCCTAATGTATGGGGAAAGCTTACCTTTGACCTTCCCTTCCTCTCCATTAAATGCATGGGGGAAAGAATTTTGGAGGGTTAATTTGAAAATATTTTATATTCCATTTGCAGTCTATGAAATCCCTAATGTATGGGGAAAGCATACCTTTAACCTTCCATCCCTCTCCATTAAATGACTTGGCTCCAGCCAAACATTCCTTTTGGTGGAGTTTGATACTTTCCATTTTTGAATAGTAATTTTATGCACCGCTTAATATTCTAAATTATTAAATCCACTAAATAAAATTGGAGAAATACCTTGCCATATCATTGTGTGAGATGGCGCTGAAAAATTTTGTATGTTAAATTTGGTGTCAAGACACTGACGATCTACGATATAGGTATTTGCTGTCAAGAGTGTTCTTCAGAGGCCTATTAGTTTGATTCAAGGACCACCTGGAACTGGTAAGACTGTAACTTCTGCAGCACTTGTATATCACATGGCCAAACAAGGTCAGGGACAGGTATATTCCTGAACATTTTCTAGACGTCATTTGCTTTTTTCCTCTTGTGCCTTTCTTTATCAACTTCTTTCCTCCCTTCCCAACTTAATTTTCAGGTATTGGTTTGTGCACCTAGTAATGTAGCCGTGGACCAGTTGGCTGAAAAGATAAGTGCTACTGGATTGAAGGTATGTCTGCTGTTGGTTGTTTCAAATTTGGGTATGAAGGAAAATAGTGAACCTCCTCTGTAATATAATGCCCATATTGTAGGTTGTGAGGCTTTGTGCAAAGTCAAGGGAAGCTGTGAGTTCGCCTGTTGAGCATTTAACTCTTCACTATCAGGTTAGTGTTGCATTTCTTTCCACCGTTTTTTTTTTTCTTTTCACATCTTGACCATTCACTATATATTTCCGCTTGCCTGATGCACATAAATGGTGTCTTGCAGGTTCGACATCTTGACACATCTGATAAGAGTGAACTGCACAAGTTACAACAGCTAAAGGATGAACAAGGTTCGGGCATTTGTCACGTTCAAACTCTAATAAGCATTGCCTGATTGACATATTGAGTCACATTGTGGTTGATATTTATAGAGTTAATTTAATTATAATTTTGTACATCTTATTCAAAAAACGATGGAATTTAAGCTTTCTCTGAACTTGGAGAGGCTAGTATGCGTCTGGTTAAAAATTACATTTATTTCGTTTGATAATATTTCAGGAGAACTTTCTAGCAGTGATGAGAAGAAATACAAAGCACTTAAGCGAGCTACAGAGAGGGAGATTTCTCAGAGTGCTGATGTGATTTGCTGTACATGTGTTGGTGCTGGAGATCCCAGGCTTGCTAATTTTAGATTTCGTCAGGTTGATATATATGTTACCTACGATGTTTGATTGCTATATCTTGTTCAAATCTGACACTGTTGATACATTATTTAAGGTACTTATTGACGAGTCCACTCAAGCAACAGAACCTGAATGTCTCATTCCTTTGGTTCTTGGAGCAAAGCAGGTACTTGTCAATCTGCCCATGCAGTGTGTACTCTTCATTTGCTGTGTTTCTAACAAGATGCTTCTGTTTAGGTTGTTCTTGTTGGTGATCATTGTCAGCTTGGTCCAGTTATCATGTGCAAGAAAGCAGCACGGGCTGGGTTAGCACAGTCACTTTTTGAACGCCTTGTTCTTCTTGGTGTCAAACCAATAAGGTTGCAGGTAATGTACTTTAGTTTCCAAGTGAAACGACATTAATAAAACTGTTGTGAATTGCTATCTCTCGCCTTTGTTGACAAACTACTTTGTTAGTTCTGTATGGGTTTGAATATCCCATGCCGTGTTAGTCTAGTTTGGCTTATTTTCCTAAAGTTGTTGGCTGTACTAACCTTAAGGTTTTGTTTTTTCTCTTGCCAATATCAGGTTCAGTACCGTATGCATCCATGCCTTTCAGAATTTCCCTCAAACAGTTTTTATGAAGGCACCCTACAAAATGGAGTTACTGTTAATGAGAGACAATCTACAGGAATTGATTTTCCTTGGCCTGTACCAAACCGTCCCATGTTTTTTTATGTTCAGGTATTGTAAAGACTACCATGTACGTGAATGCAGTTTTCTTACCTTGTGCCACAAATATTTACATGGGCACAAATGTTTTTGGTTTAATTTTATACTGGGCATATATCCTAACTTTTGTTCATTGTACTTCTACCTCATCTTTTAATTATGTGTTTTACAGATGGGACAAGAAGAGATAAGTGCTAGTGGTACATCTTATTTGAATAGGACCGAGGCTGCAAATGTTGAAAAGATTGTAACTACATTTTTAAAAAGTGGTGTGGTTCCGAGTCAGGTATCTTTTGAAGTGCAAATTAATCATTTGCGGCTAAACTAATGCATTAAATGTTAATATTTTGTTTTTATATGTTGAACAGATTGGTGTTATAACACCTTACGAGGGGCAAAGAGCTTATATTGTAAACTATATGTCAAGAAATGGTGCTCTTAGGCAGCAACTTTACAAAGAGATTGAGGTTGGATACCAATCCCTTGGTTTACATGCTATGTATGACCTGGCCACATTTACCACATTAATTTTATTCTTTTCAGGTTGCTAGTGTCGATTCCTTTCAAGGAAGGGAGAAAGACTATATCATTCTATCATGTGTTAGAAGTAATGAACATCAGGTTGTCAACTCATCCTTGGTGGCTTTTTGCTAGCATTTGTGCTTCGTTTTTCAAAATTTTCTTGCTTTGAATGTCTGCATGTCATTATTGTTTAAAATTTCATCGATCAATTGTTGACTTCTATACTTTTTTTAGGGAATTGGATTCCTGAATGACCCTAGGAGACTCAATGTTGCTCTGACACGAGCAAGATATGGTATTGTTATACTGGGAAACCCTAAAGTTCTGAGCAAGCAGCCTCTGTGGAATGGTTTATTGACTCACTATAAGGTAGTTTGTGTGTTCTAAAAAATTTCTGCTGCCAGTACTGATTTCTTAAAATATAGATATATTGTCCTGTCTCTCCAGGGCCCCGAAGTTTATTTGGAATGATTGTACAATCTTAAGAAATTGAATGTTTTTTTGTATGCACCCGTATTTGGGGAACAGTTGAATGTCACCCAAAGTCTCTTTAATGAAGTAACAAAAAACTGTTTTCTTAAAATAAGCCAATTCATAAAACTTCAAGCACTGGTCTGCACAGGATAAATATCACTAATTTTTTTTATATAGTTTTTTTTAAAAATGTATGAAAAAAAAAAAAATTGTGAAAAGAAGTTACACAGAAATTTGCATGAAAAAATACAACAATGCTGCCATTTTAAATGAGGATTGAATCAACAGGAAAAATTATAAAAACAAATCTATTGATAGTGTGTATATAAAATAAAAAATTATAATTAAAACAAAATGCACTGGTCTTTTATGGTTCATTGCTTAAAGTTCTCCCTCTTATAAGAGTGAATTCATGCTAATCTCCTTTTCTGAACAAGCTACACTTTTCCCGTATTCTCTAACAGGAACATGAATGCTTAGTGGAAGGGCCTTTAAATAACTTGAAGCAGAGTATGGTTCAGTTCCAGAAACCCAAAAAGGTAGGTGTTATAGGATCACAGTGCGATGACTTTTGTAATATTGCCTTATTGCAGGGCTACTGTTAAATATAATGCATTCAGTGGCATGCTTTTCTGGTGACACTTTTTATTTTATTTTTTTAAATCAGGAAGCTTACATTTCTTTCATTGTCACACTTGGTCATATTGATGCAGATTTACAATGAACGTAGGCTTTTTTATGGAGGTGGACCTGGAGTTGCCGCTAATGATAATTTTGGTTCTGGTGCTGGCACAAGTTCAGATCGGAGAACTGGTAGAGGAAGGGGTATGTAGTTTAGAATTTGTTGGGTAGGGTTTATTTTTTTCCTCCCTGAACAGACTAGGTTATCCTTATGGTCTAGTTACTTCTTTGTACCCCACTGAAATGCTTTTAGTTTATAATATTTCACTTAGATTTTAAGATGACAATGTTTGCTGTTGACTTTAGGATCTTATATACCTTCTAGTTACTTCTTTGTACCCCACTGAAATGCTTTTAGTTTATAATATTTCACTTAGATTTTATGATGACAATGTTTGCTGTTGACTTTAGGATCTTATATGCCTTCTGGTCCACCAAATGGAAATCACAAACCTGGACTGCATCCTGCTGGGTTTCCTGTGCAAAGGGCTCCCTTGCCTCCTTTCCATGGTGGTCCCCAGTCTCAACCATATGCCATTCCTTCTCGCGGGGCCGTTCATGGACCTGTTGGGGCAGTTCCTCATGTTCCATCTCCAGGGAGTCGGGGTTTTGGGGCTGGGAGAGGTAATTCTGGTGCTTCAATTGGCAATCATCTTCCACACCAAGGCACCCAACCGCCTATTGGGAATCTTGGATCTGCATTTAATTTCCCTGCTCTAGAGAACCCTAACAGCCAGCCATCTGTTGGTGGTCCATTGTCTCAACCTGGCTTTGCTAATAATGTATGTAATTTCTCCTTAAGAGCTTCATATGTTCTATCTTCATGTTGCGGTGTTTTCATTCCCTGATAAGTTCCGACTTTCTATTTTTGCAAATTAGATGCCGGTCCAAGGAGCAAGCCAGTCATTCCGAGATCAATTTTCTGTTCATGGAATGTCTCAGGTACTAATTCTTGATTTTTTCCTTTGTGAACTGGGTTTATTTCTGTGTCAATTATCATCAGGGTTTCATTTGTGTTTTGATTACATCAGGACTTCTTGGGTGATGACTTCAAGAGCCAAGGATCTCATGTTCCTTATAATGTAACTGATTTCTCTACACAGGTTTGTGAACTATTGTGGTTAATTTCGTACACGACAAGTCTATTTGTTTTTATGAGACCTAAATCTCATTAATCAGCAAACAGGGCATCTGGCTCTTGTATTTCCTTTTCATTATAATATTTATGCCTGTTAACACTTTGACTATATTAAGGCTTCTCAAAGTGGATATGCTGTCGATTATGCAACACAAGGTGCACAAGGTGGATTCCCAGGGAACTTTCTTAACCAGAATTCTCAAGCTGGATATTCACGCTTTGGTTCTGGAAATGATTTTATGTCTCAGGTTGCTGAATTTGTTATTGTGAGCCAGTTTTTCTCTGCTTTGGCTGCTTTGTGCTTATTCTGATATCCTTTTCCCCCTCTCAATCCGTAGGACTACATGGGCCATGGATCTCAGGGCCTTTTCACCCAGGTTGGGTTCAGCGACCCCTTACAAGATGATGCAACACAAAACCATTTCAATGTGGCTAATTCCAACCCTCTTCAGTCACAGGTTTCCTTAATTCCAGCTTCTTTTTTTCCGTAAAAATTGATTGCATGCGATTTTTTTACCACCCTTCCTGACAAGCTTGGCTGTCTTGTCATTGCTGTTTGGTGCATGAATTTCGTTCCAATTCTTCTTGTAAATCCTGTGTTTTTTGGCAGATGAATTCACTCTACTCCCAGCCTTTTGCTCATTACAACACACAGCCACTGAATATGCAGGCTTCTCAACAACAGCCTCAGGGTCAGAGCTCCCAGAATCAAAAAATTCACTACAATGGTTGAGGAACTTTAGAAGCTTAATGTGGCTTTGATGGGTTATAGTCTTCGCAATCAGCAACCGGGTTTGTGCCTATCTTGTGCTGCTATATGTTCGCACGAGACATCCGAAGGATTGACTTCTTGTGGCACCCATAGTGAAGGCTTTGGTATAATATGATTGGCGTTGGTGGAATTGTGGGGCATTGAGAAGATACAGGTAGGCATATTCCGGGCTGAAACATGAAAGGATAACCCTGTTACCTTACTGAAGTTTTGTATTGTTTGGGATTAAGGTGAAATTGTTGGAGAAAGCATTACATGGAAAGGTTTTGTCGAAAGGGTTTCAATCTTGGAAGCAGACAATGTTGTCGGTGAAATACTGAATATAGTAATCCATATGGCACCAAAAATCGCCGAATGGACTAATTGTATAGAAGGCAAGCCAGGAACGCGGTGAACCCTTTCAGCTCCTCCCTACATGTAATTATTATACTCTTATTTTAAAAACATGATGTGTCTGAAAGCTATACTATGCAAACTGTTGTGACTCACAATTTGTGGCATATAAAGGTGTGGTGATTGTTTTTCATGTAAATTAGGCTTGTGTTATGTGCAACAAGACATGAGTGCCCGACTTAATTCATATTCCGGTTAGTTTTAAATTCAAGTACTTTCATCGCCTGGTGAAATTCAAAATTCAAGTTTGGTTTGGTACTTTACTCGGTGATGAAAATACATAAATATCATATTTGTGATGAAATGTATTTATTGAACTGAAAGTTAAACTTTGTTGTAGTTTTAAAAACACAATAACCACTCCATTCCGCTCCGCTGTAAACAATGGATAGAGTCTATTCCATTGTTTGGATATTTTATAATGGAATGGAACAAAATTACCACTATTGTTTGGAATTTGTACGGAATGGAATGATTTACAATTTTTTATTTCCATTTTTACCCTTATTTACATAACACTATCATATACTCTCTATGTTTCAAAGTGCATGTCCGTTTTGAAGAAATTGCACTAGCTAAAAAACCAAATAAATTGTTAATTTTGATGAAATTATGTGTTTTTTCTATAATACCTTTAACCATTTATTATTTCATTTTATTTTCTCTCTTTATAATAAATATGTAAGGGTATTATTGACATGACAATAGTTAATGTTGCATTCAAAGTGAAACAAAATTATTTTCCAAAATGGACAAGTATTATGAAATGGAGGGGGTATAACTATACTATACTGTATAAGAATTAAATAAAATAGAAAACAAATGAAACTATTTTTTTTTTTACGGAAATGAATATTTTGATATTTTAAATGTTATTTAAAAACAACATAATACTTGCATTATAGTTCAACTGGGTTTCTTTTGATGAATATAGTTGAAGAGTGGTTCACTTGCATCAGGTGAGGAAGAAAATGTCACTCTGTGCTTCGTACTGCAAATACCATGGATGATGCAAAGATTTTTGTGTTTGCTGGAAGGTGGGAAAAGGTTTGTGTTAAGATGATAAAGCACAGAAATTAGATTTTAGACCTTGGCACATCAGCGATGCAAAATATGGAAGAATGAAACATAGGGACATAATGGTATTTATAATAGTTAAAAAAATAAAATAAAATAATAGGGATTTCATCCCATTTCTCCCAAATTGGAGGGTAACAAAAGTGAGAGTAAGCGTTACTTTAAAAAAAAAAAGTGAGAGTAAGTGGTGGAATAGGATGAATGTATTTCATTCCATACAATTCCATTCCATCCTTTTATTACTTATTCAAACAAAAGCTCATTCCATTCTATTCCATCTCATTCCATTAATCCAAACATAATCTTAATGATTCTAACCCGTTGAATCATTGAAGGTGAATCGCCAACTTTAACCTACTTAAGTACAAATATTGGTGTACCTTATCATATGCTCTCAGGAATAAATATTTGCTACCACTTTCAGTGATTACATCACTAATTAATTTGATTAGTATGGGTATTAATATTTCCTTCTTTTAGAGGCAGTAATCCTATTTTCTTTTTATAGGCGAATTTTTGGAATTTATTTGGAAAAAGCAACTAAAAAACATACTATGACAAAACAAAATGGACGTTTGGTTGTTATGTCATAGAGAACTAATATACACATAACTTAGAAGAAAAACAAGATTTCCCTCAACAAATAAAAAGTTTTTTCTACCATTTTTTTATGGTTTTTCTAACGACAAAAATAGCATATTTTATGTAGAGGAAAATGACAATAGCCCTTTGTCTTTGTCTGTTTTTGAGTGGACTCGTGTTTAACCTGACCTGTACATGAACATAGTTTATCTCCCCACACACAGCGCTCAAATATGATGGACTCACAAGCACTTAAGCACATTTATTTTGTAGATAGCCTATCATTTTTATTGTCATTGATTTATGGTGGTTTTGGAGGGGAGATAACATATGAACATAAAATCTTATTAGGAAATGCTGACAAGTGTTCTAAAAACACTTTTTAAGAGTTTAAAATGATAAGATTTTATAAAAATGTGTGTATGCAATGCTTTGGAAATTGAAATGTGTAACTTTTTAAATAAATATATTGGACTAATTTCTTTATTTAGAATCTTTAAAGAGTGTCTAGCAAGAGTCTAAGACTCGGTATTATTTTATTGGCTCAATACCATATGTGGCTTTTAAGTTAGATGTTTATAACAAGTTAGTTTTTTAAGTTTATTTTTGTTACAATTAGTTCTTTGAAGTTAGAAAATATTTGCACAATTATCTTATTTTTCATCAAACTCGGTTGAAAAGTATTTATGTGGACGTTTAATGTTTAATTGATAGATTCAAATTCACCGCTCTTAAAACTATGATTTTATAGGTTTTATTGTTTAGCCTTGATTTGATACAAAATTGATCAGTTATTTTATTAATGGTTTTGTTGGTGAAATGTTTATCCGTAAAATTAGGCTTGAATTCTAAAACAATAAGAGAAAAATGTGTGTAAGTAATTATTTGATGTCATAAACACTTTTGGCCCTACCACATCAACGTTATATGATTCATGAGTATTTTTAACGAAGTTGACTGATAAAATGTATTACAATGGAATCATTCTATGACTTAAAGGAACAGTTTGTAGCAAAAACAATTCAAAGAACCAATTTGTAACAAAAAAATAAATTAAATGACTAACTTGTTATGAACATGTAACTTGAAGGACCGCGAGAGATATTTGACCTATTTTATTTAATGTGATCTTAAAGAAAAAAATGGTAACAACACACTCTTTTATTGAAGAGGAGTGGTCCTGTTCCGTATAAATTTAGTATGATCCTTATGATTTTTAACCAATAAAAAAAACATGTTAAAAAATGTGTTAGTTTTTTTTTATTTTAAACTTGATATCCGATCCAAAAACCGCTTAATTCGGAAATCCAGTCTCACCATCTACTTGCGAAGTTTATATAAGATTTAGAGTTTTTTTAGTAAGATTTAGAGTGTTAGTAGCATTATTATTATTGATATTAAAATGTAATTTACATTTCTCTTCCATCAAAATCCCTTTCCCTCCCATATCAATTCAAACATAAAAAAGTTTTTAAAATCTCTCTTCTTCCTCGGCTTCAATATCCCTCCCAACCCTCTGAGAACCAAACATATCTTAAATCCTTAAATGTAATATCATATCAAGTAACTATATGATAAGTAATTATAATAATTAAATGAAAATCCAAGTGTTTCTTCTATCATAAATACTTTTAGCATAAGTTTTTTTTTTTTTTTTGAGAAATTTATAGCATAAGCTTGGCAGTTGTGGTTTATGTTGTTATATATAGTCCAATAAATTATACTTGTTTAATGCCAAACGGGGCAAACCAGATGTTGACGATGAAAAGAAATACGTGGACACTGCAAAAGAAAATTAAGAGGAATATAGTAATTCATTAATTTGGACATTCTTGAACATCTTGAGAAAAGAAATGTCAAATTCAAAAGGTAGTTAAATATAGTATTAGTCTTATTCAGTTGATGAAGCACGCAACACATAGATTTGTTGAAGAAAATAGTGATAGTGAATTTACACTAATATAGTACTAACATTTTCAG
>Ga0209282_1002715_pt1 | contig 10318 bp, 9 predicted proteins | sample Mtrugardesep15_FD_187529 | JGI IMG/M metagenome (GOLD analysis project Ga0209282, IMG submission 187529) | Root nodule microbial communities of legume samples collected from California, USA - M. trunc garden sep15 (SPAdes) (version 2) | ecosystem: Host-associated > Plants > Roots > Nodule...
TTTTTTAACCATCTTATATAAGTGAATATAAATATAAAACCATGCGAAACCTGACACCATTGTGGCTGTAGTTTAGTGGTAAGAATTCCACGTTGTGGCCGTGGAGACCTGGGCTCGAATCCCAGCAGCCACATTTTTTGCTTTATCTAACATTTTACACCATCTTCTCAACCATTTATTTTCACCCTTTTTTTTCCTGTGTATGTATGAGTCAATTTCTATTCCAAAATGCATCACCACTCCATTGAGCCCTGCATCTTAAGATAGACCACATTTACCATAATTTCGCATCACCATTTGAAATATAGGAACCAAAACTGCGAATTAGTAAAAGTATGAGGATTACAAGTGCATTTATTTCAAAATATTTCCTAGCTTAAAAATTCATTAACTCTATAGTGACTACACAACAATTGTTGATCAGCTCATAAGAAAGACAAAAGCTTATAAACCGAATCTATTATATCAAGATGAAAGATGCTTTTATTTTACAAATTATCTTTGGGGGAATAATAAATAATATGGGAACTTTATACTCCACCAAGAATAACTTTATTCATTTAAGTGATTAATTGCACTGGCAAATGGTCCTTTCTTAATTTTGCATATTATCTATGCACAAGCACTATTATATTCCTTATCTCCATCTATAAAAGAAGACTTCTGGTATGCTCACAAATTAATCAATTCTAGTTAGATCAAATACATAAAATACTAGCAGAGTCCATTCCATGGCTGATCTTCAACAAAAACTGGATGCACTGAAGGGTCTTGTTGGTGTGCTAAATAGCATGGATGATGGTGAAAGTGAAACTCAAAATGGTTCTCCTTCAAGGCCACACAATTACAATGCTACACCCTTGCCTGGAAGAAATCGCTCCAACAAAGCAAAATATAACAACACTGGCAAACAAAATATAAAAGGTCTAAGTAATCAAACTGGTGTCACTGAAGGCAATGCTAATGGAGCTATCAACTTTGGTGATTTACGTATGTAAATAATTATAGTGTCACATATAATAATTAGAATAAGTGCTTTGTTGCACGGTTCCAATTAATATATATCTTCACAAGTTTTATTATATAGTCTCATATATGATACATATTAGCTTTGTAAATTATTAGTAGAACCTATTCTACAAAGCTTCTGCAAATGTATTTTATGATTTTCTTAATTTTAAAAATAAAAATAAGTTGTTCCCTCTTTCCCTCCAAAATTCTCAATCCAAGCTTACATTCGATCAACTTTGTCACGATCTAAAATTTTGATCATAACCGGCGCAGAGGCTTCTAGTCTAGCCAGGTATGCCTTAACAAAATCTCAACTACAGTTTGGAAACAAATATCAAAGTTAAATTATAGATCCATGATTCAAGTGAATTTCTGCCAAAATATTGGCACACACTTGCCTAGATTTGGACATCCCAGAAATAATACAAAGATATGTAGAGACCTAAAATCACCTATTCAACAAGAGAAAATTTAATAAAGGTTGTACAGATCCAATAAACAATGTAACAAGCCACTAAAAGATTTTAAAGGATAACAGATAATTACAAAGATAGGAGTAAACCTCATATACCAAATTCGGTTATGTGATATGGTTTGTTTTCAGACATCTTCATTTTTCATTTCTCATGGTGTTAAAGGCTACATTCCATCTAAAGAAGAAAAATTATTCTTCTCCAAAACTTGTGCATACATACATATTATAATAAGGATGCTCGTGCTAAGCTATGAACAACATATGGTACGTTGTCTTCAAACAAATTTTACAATATGGTTTGAGAAAACACTTAAAATGATCTTTTGATTACATTTTTACATACACCTTTAAAAAGTAAGGTCCGGTCATCTGCAAATTGAACCTTACTTGATCTTAATGTGTCGAGGTCAATTAGTCACTCCTTGTGAGTTAAGACAGGACCGTCTCAAACATTTTGGAGGTCTTGTTCTGATCTTAAAGATTGGGCTCCAAATAAAAAGAAGTGTTGTTAGACCCTAGAACTAGAAATTATTTCAAAATATTATGAGTTTTAACAAATGAATCACAAAAAACTCAATATGGGTCCTCAAAATTTTGAGGCCATGTGTTGTTGGTCTCTTTGCACGCCCTCATAGACGGCCTTGCCTTGTGATATGTCATGTGGTTAGAACAACCTTTATCAAGAAATCACATTTCATTTTGTGAGAAAGTTTCAGTGGTGCCTTTTAAGAAGCAGTCCGAAATAGCATTGTCTTCATGCAAGACTGAGTATATAGCCGGAAGATATGCTGCTTCGCAAGGCCTGTGGTTCTAAATTCTAATCTTTGTTGGCTGAGTTAAGAATTTAAGTACTGCAGCATGTGCTATTGATGATAGACGATAAATCCGCTATCAACCTTGCTAAAAATCCAGTGTCACATGGAAAGAGCAAACACATTGAGACACATTGAAATGGATGGTGTCTTGCCCTATTGCAGTCCAAACAACAAAAATTATTTCTGTTTAACACTTGAATTGAAAGGAAGTGTTAAAAAGTAATTTAAATGTATTAGTTAGTGTTGGAGTCGGTTGTAACTAACCAACTCATTTAATTACTAAACTGTTGCAAAATTTATGAACAGTGATCTTAATGAAATAAAGAGTAGTGTAATTTTGTGAATCATCTTCACTCATTCTCTCTTCCTTTTCTCTGATTTGAAGAGCTACTGCTTAAACAGAAAAATCCCTTAAAATAAGTTACAATTGCAGAATAGTCTTTAAGAAATTGAAATGACTTGTGTGATAATCTTTTCTTTTTTCTTTAGAAAACTATTCTATAAATAAAATAATTTTAAAAAACAGTTTTTCAAAGTTTCTCCCCTTTTTCCAAAAGGAACAATCAATGCATTTCAAATGTTTTATAGCTCTAAAAATACAAACTATTAAAATTTAAAAAATTAACAGTGATATTTCCTCCTTAACCCTGCATAAATAAGGACCTTCAGCAAGTTGAACTACTCTCAAGTAACTTAAATATCAATAACCAACAAAGTTGGTCATACATGATCCACATTTTATTTATTTATTGAAGGATGAGGTTTTTGAGTAATAACTTTTCTGTAATGAACTTTGAGAGTAAGGACTAATGTATGAATCTATGCTAACCAATTATGCAAAGGAATATTACTTCATACATATCCCCATGGCATTGATTCCCTTATCAGCACAGCTTTAGATGTGTGAATGATATAAAATCGTGCTTTGTTTTATTTTATTTGTCCATATGCATCTAACAAGCATATAGGAGCAGTAATTAAAGTGAAGCACTTCCATTGTTCAAGTGACAATTGACATAGACTACCATTGTGTGGAACCATATTCCTCTCACAATTTTATCTTTATTTGCATTCACACTAATTAGCTAATATTCTACTCTCCACCCTAACTCTATTAAAGGAAGTCCAATTCCTCAAAGACATAGCAAAGCTATCTAAAAAACCTGCATATAACAAGCTTTCCATTTTCTCAAGCCAATTAAGCATTCAATCAATGGCAGGTATTACATCTGGAATCTGCAACCTTGCGGTTGGCGCAGGCGATGCTCGCCGCAGACCAACACAAGCACAGTCTTGCCCCAACGATAACACTCCTCCTAAGCCCGCGCAGTCATCTGAAGAGTTCGCCTATTCAAATGCTGGGAGGCAAAATATCAAAGGTCTTACTAATCAAACTGGTTATGTTAAGGGTAATGCTAATGGAGTCATCAACTTTGGCACCTTGACATCCTCTGCCAGTGCTCAGAGGCAAGCATGAATGAATGAATCCTTTAATAACATGCATGAAGCAATAATGTATATCTGGTATAGGCAACTCAATATAATCACAAACTAAATAAATTATGTTATGATGCCTATCATATTATAATGTGTGTGTTAGTCGATCATAGCCATTATAATACAATAAAATGTGGGTTGAATTCTTAAATATCAATTAAGGTTTCGTATAAAAAAGAATCTCAACTGAGAGCCTTCTATGTTAACCGAGGTCCTTTTATATATTGAACATATTGATATTGTTTCTTACACTGGTGTATAATTACTTGAGAACTAATACTAAAGTTGAACAAACTTAAATTGGGTGCAAATTTGTTGAGGTCAAAACTTTTTTAAAAGATTATTTAGCCAAAAGATTGAACTGAGTTATTTAAAAAGTGTTTAAGGCTATGTTTATTTCTGCGGTGGGATGGAAAAAGACGTACGTCCAACCTGAAGCCACAATTTCCAGCTTTTGTATTTCCACGGCAAGAGTGGCTTGAAACGCGAGAATTAACTAACCAAACATACAATTAATTTAAAAGAAATCTATATATAAATAACATTAGATAAAATTAGTCTGCTGCATGGATTTATCTACAGTGTTTTGTATCAATGTTTCAAAATGATATACTCTAATGCTCGTTTGTTCTAATGAAACAGATTTGAATTGGTGTCCTAAATCATTAACGTGTCTTCATTATCAGCTTAAGCTGCTAAGGTAGCATGTCTGATCAACTTACCTGGAATTTGATCCTTGTTTCTCTGTTCTTCACAATAATGTACATGAAAAAGTAGTTGAAGAATCATTCATGTATATGAAGTAAAGGTGCTGTAGAACTCTTGTACTAAAATTTTATAGAAAATAAATAAAAAGTGATCTTCCAATTAAAACTACATTATTTTATCCATTGTGCTCCATAAAGTGGGACTCCTTTGTGCATTTGAATTTGTGTTTTAACTTATTAAATCTGAGATGGGAATCATATACCACACTAGAAAAATATTAATAGATCAACATTAGCTTATTGTGCAAGCTACTACCTCAAATATTCCTCCTCACCTACGTATAAACGAGCGTTAAACTTGCTCAAACCAAATAATTTAGTTAAGCCATAAAAGCCAGCATCACGTTGTTTTCCTAATTAACAATGACAGGTTCTGTTCTGCAGTTGCTTCCTCTAAATGGCAGCGATGATGATCCGATGGAGGCACGATATCCACACTCTCTCTACTTGGATTAACAAAGTCCCTTTCCCCTGAAAACCGGAGGGTTAAAAAAATACCATTTGTCAATAATTTCATTTTCTAACCAATATAAGTTTTGCTATTTGTTTGTTTATTTATAAAAAGTCTAACGGTGAAATTCAAACACGCTAAATGTTGAGTAATGAAAAATTCACGTTCCAAAATACCAAATATCTTATAACCTTTTATCATTTAAGTTGTCCTAACAAGATTGTTTTGCTAAAATAACATTCTTATCTTTCCGAATATGTTCAAAGGGTGCAAGAAACTTAATAAATAATTATCATTTGGGATGACAACTTTTTCAATAATTGATAAAGGAATTTGGAATCCTTGACTTTCTTTCAAGTATGCTAAAAATATGCTATCGTCTATAGATTATTTGTTTACAATAGAACCTATTCTTCTTTTTTCTTTTTTAAAGACTAAACGAAGATACATAAATAAAGGAGCATAGAGGGTACTTTCTACAGAATTAGAATATATTTCAAATCCTACTTTTCAATAGAAGAAAAATAAGGCAAACATTATAGCTTATTGTGCAAGCTACAGCCTCAATATTCCTCGCCTGTACATAAAAGTGTACTAAACTCTCTCAAACCAACTAATTTACATAAGCCACATAAACTAGCTTTCATATTGTTTCACAATAACTAACAATGGCAAGTTCTAGATCATCTCTTCTGCAGTTGCTTCGTCTATTAGATGGCAATGACACTGCCACTGACACTGATGACGAACCAGTGGAGACACAACCCCGACACTCTCCCAATTCCAATGTTGTTGCTCCTCAGCGACGTGACACACCACAGAACCAGTCCCTTGCCTCGTTTAACAACACAGGAACACAAAACATGAAAGGTCTTATAAACAACACTGGTTACACCAAAGGCAATGGTAATGGATCCATCATCTTTGGTGGCTTTGACTCTTCCAATAGACGATATAATTATTAATCTTGTAAACATCAAAATGATGTAGTCTTCTCTAAAATAGAGTGGAGCAAGTAAGATCTCTAATCTAGTTAAATAAAATCGTGAGGTTTTCATACCTCATCTCTTAATAAATATCTCTACTTATATTTGTTTTTGTCTCGTGTAATATCCTAACAGAGTATATATGATAATCAAATCTTAAACTGAAACTGATATAAGTTTCAGAGACGTAAGGATATTGATATGCAAGGTATGAAGTTTAAACTCCGGATTCTCCACACTTAAGGTGTTTGAGTCTAGCCACTAGACTAGTTGACGAAAAAAAGTCGGTCCAATATTAGTTGCCATGCAAAAAAATACCAAAACCTTGGATTGATGGAGTACAACACTCTCGACTAGTTTTTTTTTATAATAATTTTTGACTTTTTTGTTTTTAAATAGTGAGTTTGATTAGCCTCCAAGATTGCAGTAGTTAACCCAAGACATTTAAAAGTGTTTGAGCATAAGATTCAAGGTTCTAACTCTAACTAATAACATTTGTACATAAAAAAAAGTTTGAACAATTCAACTAACAGGATAATCCAAAAATGTCCATCTTCTTTACTCCAATCTCAGTCCCACACATATTGATCAAAGAATCACCTAATTGATCACCCGACAATAAAATCAATCCAAGATAAAGTTCTATAAAGAAAATTGCAAGTCATTCGTACATCATACCAAAAGGAGATACTTTCACCACTCCCTACCTTCTTATCCACTCCTCTAAAAAACCCACTAAATTGTCCACATCAATGTATAGAGCATAAATCTCTCCACCAAGAAGAATAACTCTTACTAGACCATTATAGATAAATGTTTTTTTGACACTCAATTTGACATTAATACCGTATTTTTATACATCAACACTTTAATTATTGTGTATTTTATACGGTCTCAGATTCAATGTTGTTTTTGTTTGTCTAATTAAGTCGAGATAACGTTTCTTAAAAGAACCATTCGTCCCACACACCATTTTCCCATATGTATAGAGGTATGTTGTGTGAGGGATTACATGTGTCTATTGTGCGTTGAAGAGTTTGACTTTCTAATTTTAATGAACATGCTTAAAATCTAAAACGGTTCTAAAATAGACATCATTTATTTCTCATTCTCCAAAATTTGTTTTTCTTTTGTTTTTTTTTTTCGTGTGAGAGAAAATTGGATACATTAGAGCTTCCTTACCTACCAATTAAAAATCTCCACAGCACGTTGTACCAAAAACAAAATAAAAAAAAATAAAAAATCTCCACAGCACTTTTTCGAGAGGCTTAAGCTAAAATATTTCAAAATGCGTGTGGATAATGTAGATTTAATTGATTCCCAGATACAATAGGATAACTGCAGGTCCCCTTCAAAATGCATTAAAATCTTTCAAACAAAATGCACACTGAAGTTGGTCCGTCTCTCAATAGTATTTTACGCATTTTAAAGTTCCTCCACTTACACTTGCTATAGAGAATAACGGAAATTATTTCGAAAATGGTATTAGAGTTTAGGTTCAAAAGCACTAATTTCATATCATTTTATGCATCTAGAATATGTCTATTTATAAAGTATAACATCAAAGTAGAGGTTTAATACTACAAAGTAATGACATAAAAATAGAGCTTTAATCCTACAAACACGTGAATTTTTCAAAGAACACAATCACAAATCACCGGTAACCTTGTGTGGTTTTTACATTGTTGTAAATATATAAACTGTGGCATTTAGCCTGGGAAAAGGGAGTATGCAAATTCCTATAGAAGTCATCAATCAATTTCTCATTCCCTTTCAAAAAAAAAGAAAAAAATCAATCAATTTCTCATTTGATACTATTTTCCTTGCAATTTGGACCAACAAAGTCGATACTTGAAACTCCAATCACCATGTGTTTAGCTACTGCATTTCAGATAAAGATGCCCCGGTCACAAATGTATGATAGATGGCATATACTACTGTGATATGGTACTATGGAATTTAGACATTTCTTATCTCCATTTGCTTTGAAGTTTGAACGAATATATGAAAAACATTTATCTGAATTTTATAGTGTTCTACATATTTTTCCGTCAAATATTCTAAGAATTAAAAAACCTGTCGAATACCAACTAACTCGAGTGGGTATATTCTTTTAGGCTCTGTTTGGAAATCTGGAGTGGAGGGGAGGGCTTTGAGGGACTTAGTTTTTTCCATAATACAAAGTCCCCATAATTTGGAGGAACAAAAAAATTGTAATGGATAAGGGTTTTGGGTAAATTTTCCAAATCCAGTATATATTGTTATAATACTTGCAAAATTAAAAGTACATTAATCATAAGTATTCTTTTATCATTCACTAGAAAAACACTCGAAAATTTGAAGGATTTCTCTATTTTCCCCTCTTATCTCATCCCTCCAAAGCCCTCCCCTTCATTTCCACCCAAACTCCCAAACAAAGACTTAAGGAGACCAACTCATTGCTATTTTTACTTCATAAAACTTGGAAGAGAAAAAAACTACTTATCGCTTAAGTTGATACCTTTCTGTGAGTCCTGATATTCTCATTTTTGAATCTATAAAAAGTACTTCATAGACAAAAAAGTCAAATTGAAGAGCTTTTTTTGATAGACTTCTGTTTGATTGACTCCAATGGCAGGGATGGTAAGAGAGTTTGCTGACTTGATGGATGGAGGTGATAGAAGCCAAGGTACTGCAACTCGGCCTGAATCAAATTTCAACCTCAATTCTACTCTCCCTGTCCAAGCACCGGCAGTTGGCTTTCTCAATGGAGACTACTAAAAGCTATCAGGAGTAACCAATAACACCAACATCAAGATAAAGGGTGATGGTAATGGAGTGTTTACGCTTGGCAACTTCAAATGAAATCAGTTGCAGCTGACCTAGTTATACTGATGGCCTTCATACATATAAATAACAGCACCTACTATTACAACTACTCTATGTATGCTTTGACCCACTTGTTATAAATGTAATAATCTTATCAACAGCTTATAACAGGTTAAGGTTACTATGTAATATTATTAATTCACTTCAGCCAAATCAGATATAGTTAAGTTTTAACTCATTTTCGTATGGTGGAACAATAAAAGATAGAGCATCAACTCCTGACTCCCTCATTGACATACCTGAAGCCGGATATGCACGTTTTATGTACACAGAATGTGTTAAGTTGCCTCAGGCTCTTTTAAGGGAAGGAGAGTGTTAGGGGTGGAATGCCCATAAATAAGTTTTGCTTTCACTCAAATCACACCTATGTATGATCGCATACAAGTTTAAAAGTACATCACAATTAAGCTACAGAAATTTGACAAGTAGCGAGGGTTTTGTGTCAATTGCACTAGGTTGTGTATTTAAATCTCAATATCACCATTGTAATAACAGTACAACACAAAAACACAGAACTAGACTGCAAGAAAAAACATGAAAAATCCCCACAAGTATGAAAATTAAAAGCTAATGGGGTTCATGACAAGTTGAAGACAACACATAACTGAACATTGGAACCCTGGTAAACAAATACAGTCAAGTATGAAAGCACTAAGCAATATGCTTAAGTTCACTAATTAGACGTCACATAAATGCAAGCAAGCCCCCCATAAATTGAGAATATAAAAGAACAAACTCAAAAATCAGTTATATGTAAGACTCAGACCATCCAAGAATTGAGTAGTAAACGAGAATATCATTTGAAGCTTGTATCAATTGCAAAATTCATCTAACTGCTTAAGCATAACAAAATATATAGAGCACAATCCATGATGTCAAACGTTAAAGATAAAATCAAACCTCCAAGTATCTTCAGGAGAACAAAGTTAATGAAAGAAAATACGTACAACCCAGGCATGCAAAGCATATTCTACATCATATCGGCTGAAACTTAAAAGATTGTATCTGTGGTGCTAGCCATCAATCCTGCTCGATAACTACTCACCAAACTCTTAGCTGCTCCATACATTCTTAAGTATCATTCAACGTCTCCGACTATGCCTCTTCTTTCTCCTGCTGCTTTTATCATCAGAATCAGAGTCTGAACCAGAATCTGAATCAGATGATTCAGACGATGTACTGTACCTCCTGCTTTTTCCTTTGCTCTTCTTCTTAGTCTGCTTCTTCTTCTGACTCTTCTTCTTTCTCCGTCTCCTTTCTTCCTCTGATTCAGACGATGAGGTGGAACCCGAAGTAGAAGAATAATCTGATCTCGTGGCAGACGATGATCCACTGCCACTATCAGTCTCAAACACAGAATCCTCACTATCACTACCCGAATCATACTTCCTCTTGGACTTTTTCGAACTCACTTTCGCCTTTTCCTCCTTCACATCACGATGATTATT
>Ga0209282_1002716_pt1 | contig 10317 bp, 3 predicted proteins | sample Mtrugardesep15_FD_187529 | JGI IMG/M metagenome (GOLD analysis project Ga0209282, IMG submission 187529) | Root nodule microbial communities of legume samples collected from California, USA - M. trunc garden sep15 (SPAdes) (version 2) | ecosystem: Host-associated > Plants > Roots > Nodule...
ATACAATATTGCAGCAGCCATGAGCATGATGTGAGTTAAGACGGACTATGTCTTTGAAATCATGAAGTTTAGAAATTGTTTTGATTTGTTAATAGTACACACAGAGTAATAAAACCGAAATAAGATGACTTTTTTTTTGCTATTGGCCTAGTGACCAACACATGCTCAATCAAACACAAACACACACACGCACACGGGGAGGGGGAATGAGGTGGCCTGGGTTCAAACCGTGGACTCCACATAAAATGACTTCACAGCCAAACCACTAGGTTGTAACTTGTAATGATGAGGACAAATAGAATTAAAATTATATTTTCTTTAATTTTGTGGGATTCAAATGGACTCTAATTTTATTCATATTGATTTAGCCGTTTCAACAATTTTTAGTAAAGCTAGCAAAATAAACTTATCAACATAAAAAGAATTTGAGCTTATCTTTAAAGTATTTCCAATGTGTGCATCCATTTACAGATCAATTTAAAATCGTACTTCAATATATTCCAGTTAATCAAGCTAGATAATATTAATTCTGTTGCTGGCAGTTGCATTTTATTATGGCGTGTATTAAATTGTACCACACAACTGACAAACGTGGCGTGATTGTTATATTTCACTGTCACTTCACAACATTTCTTTCTACTGATATATGGTTGTATAGTTTGGTTGATGACAGTTGAACTTGAATGGTTTATGGGTTTGTTGTTTGAATCAGCTGATTTTGGTTGACAGGGAAATCAGAAAGTCTTACTGTGTCCATACCTCTGATGGAAAAGATGCATGTCATATTTCAGGCAACCCATACATGATAGCTTTTGGCGTGGCACAACTTTTCCTTTCTCAAATTCCAGATTTTGCTAACATGTGGTGGCTCTCAATAGTTGCTGCAGTCATGTCTTTCTTCTATTCCACAATTGCTCTTGCTCTTGGAATTTCCAAAGTTGCAGGTTATATACCTACTTCAATTTGTTTGATACAAATTTTCACTTAATTTTTGGCTGTTGTTTAATCAGCAGATACCCTTTGAAGTCTTGAACTATAGGTTTACTGCAGAAAACTTCTTACGGTTTAAAAAAGTGGTGACATGATTTACTGAACCTATCAGATCACATTCGGAAAAGCCTACACAGTTTATAAGTTCAAGATGATATATTTTTGTAGTTGAGCTATAATTGAAGTTTGTTCATACATTTTCGCTAATTTTGTTCAATTGGTTATGGAATAGAAAACGGTACTGTTATGGGTAGCCTCTCAGGAGTAAGCGTCGGAACAGTGACCCCGGCCCAAAAAGTATGGGGGGTTTTCCAAGGTCTTGGAAACATCGCCTTTGCTTATTCGTATTCTTTTGTTCTCCTGGAAATTCAGGTACACGTTTAATCTATTTGTAAAAAATTAAGAAAAGACACCATCATGTGCCAAATCGTGTTAAATTTTAATATCTATATCTATAAAGCGAGAGGTACAAAATTTAACATGACAATGCAGTGATATTTCAACACACCCCTATTATAGAATACTTGTGACTAATGCTATAGGCACACTTATCCCCTCACATGCTAAAGATATTTATTTATTTTTATTTTTATAACCTCTGTTTATTCTTAAGGTGTTTTTTATGAGGATTTTTTTTTCTCTTACTCATTTGTCGTTTAAGAAGTTAAAAATAACATTGATTACTATTTTGTCAATTATATCTTTATTTTCAACTAATTACTGATAAGAAGAATTTACCAAGATATAGCCTTAAATAGTTAAGGGTGCATATTAGGAAATTTAACAATAGTTTTAATCTTACATTACTTACATGTTAAGAGACGTGAGTATACAAATGTGTAACATGCTTTATCCAAACAAATTATTGTCTAATCTAATTACACAGGACACCATCAAATCACCACCATCAGAAGGAAAAGCAATGAAGAAGGCTGCAAAGCTAAGCATTGCAGTAACTACATCATTTTATTTGCTCTGTGGCTGCATGGGATATGCCGCTTTTGGAGACAATGCGCCAGGCAACCTGCTTGCTGGATTTGGTGTCTCAAAAGCATATTGGGTTGTAGATGCTGCTAATACTGCTATCGTTATTCACCTTTTTGGAGCATACCAAGTGTATGCCCAACCCCTATTTGCGTTCGTTGAGAAAGAGGCAGCAAAAAAATGGCCCAAAGTTGACAAAGAATTCAAAGTTAAAATCCCTGGTTTGCCGGTCTATAATCAAAACATATTTATGTTAGTTTGGAGGACAGTGTTTGTTATCATCTCCACTCTCATCGCAATGTTGATTCCATTTTTCAACGACGTTTTGGGAGTGATTGGTGCATTGGGATTTTGGCCTTTAACTGTTTACTTTCCTGTGGAGATGTATATCATACAGATGAAGATCCCAAAATGGAGTAGGAAGTGGATTATTCTGGAAATAATGAGTACTTTCTGCCTCATTGTATCTATTGTGGCTGGTCTTGGCTCATTGGTCGGTGTCTGGATCGACTTGCAGAAATACAAACCATTCAGCTTATCGAATTAAACACGACAAAAAATATATTGCCTCCATCTGGATGTAAGAAACTTCTGTCGGAGGTGATGGTTGTCATGGTCTTATCGGGATCTTATTTCATAAGTGGTGAAGTTATCCCGAATTTGCATTCAAGAAGAATAATCGGTATTGGATACTGTGATCTTTTCATTGGTACATTTTTTTAATTAATTTGTACCAATACTAGTGGTACTAAATCATAAATGAGGTTATAGTTGATGCTGTGATAGGATTCGTGTTTTGATGTAAATACTCCATTTATTTGTGATGTATATCTTCGTGGTTTATCTTAATGGTGTCATGTGGCCATGTCTGCATCCTTGCCTCCACTTACACGTAGTTCAAAATCTACGTACTTCTGCAGGAAAAATTTGGAGCCTTGATGGAATTATTCATTCCCCAGTTGCTTCCATTTCTATCTTTATATGAATAAGTAACTCCGAATATTTCCCCAAAACAAATTAAAAACGCACGAGTAATTTCCGTAAGTGATTATTGTCTCTGGCCTCAGACTTCAACCTGGTAACAAACAAATACTTGAATATGCTCGATTGAATACCGAGTGTGACAAAAACAATCTCACATGTGAAATGCATGCAGAAGCTAATGTGAAGGGACCGATCATAAGCTTTCACTTGACAATATATTATGTTGCGAGAGACGATGGCCTAATCTTGATCTATATATTAATTATGTTGCGAGAGACGATTGCCTAATCTTGCTCTATGAAATGATATTTTTATTGGCAGAGTATATTTTTTTTTTTTGCGGTGATAGGTAATAATAAAATAATAGCAAGTTACACAAGATGAAAGGACAAGGTTCTCCTTTCTCTCTTATAATTTGTAGTTTATCCTATTGCAATCCTACAAAATCAACTTTATAAGGTGATGATTGTCCCCACTTATAAACACTTACTCAAATCATTTTTCTTTCAATGTAGAATTCTTTAACACACCATCCTTGTCCGACACTATTGAGCTTGGTGAGTGAATATAAATTGTGGATGAACCGATAGCAAAAACTAGATTACAAGTAATCCAACATATGTTGGAGGAGACTCTAATACCATCTTAGAATTTTACTTTGGACCAGAGAGACCTAAACGTGTTTTTATAAGATGACATCAGAGCCTTCACAAGATTTGTTGGTCACTTGCCATCAGATATTTGCTCTCTATGCACAAAGTCTAACAATGTTGGGCACGAGGGTGTGTTAAAAGTCTTACATCGGATGAAAGATGTCTTGAAGACATGTTTATAAACAAGGACAATCATCACTTTACAAACTAGTTTTTTAAGTACAAGACCTATCAAACCAATTTTATAAGTATTAGTTAACCCAATTTAAAAATCTAATATGATATCAGAGCATATCGTTCGAGCCGTTTGTTTGACATTATATGATGTATTGGAAAAAAATACTCAAATATAACATAAAAAGATAGAAGTTTTGATAAGTGTTCATAAAGAGTGACATCCTAACCTTAAAATTTAAGATATCTTAGTTTAATATTTGGAGTTTGAAATTCTTAAAAAAAATAAAAATAGTTGGAGTTTGAACCTTGATAACGTTGTCATATCGATTAAATGATGTGAGATACAGCTTATAACATAAAATTGAGTACTAAATTTGTATTAAGAAATTCTTGTAATTTTTTTTGGGTTATCATGATATTGATACGAAATTTTCACGGCTACTTAGCGGTGATTAATCTCCGTAAGAAACCTGTGAGACACACAATGTGAGTTCTCCCCATTCAGCTGAATTTTTTCTTACACAAGAACTAGAAATCGTGCTCCACCACATGTTTACGGAATCCAAGTCCCTTACGGTTTAGACCAGTCCACTGTGGTAAAAAAATGTTTTTTTTTTCTTGTACAAATATGTTTTTTAATTGATTTACAAAAGTATATAGAATTTTGTGAAAAAAAAGTATATAGAATTATCTTGGTCAAAAATAAATTCTCTCATGTTTAGGATAATATTTAATTAAGTGACAAAGTCAACGGGATGGACAGAGATAGTGGTAAGTATGGAGAAATGAATTCCCTTCCTCAAGTGGATTCGTTTCCAGTTATAATCCGCTCCATTAGAAATTTAAAACTATATCAGTTGTTTCTTTCTTTATATATTCGAAATTCTCTATTTGTTTTTTCAATGGTTGATATTTAGGGTAATTTGAGTGTAGGGAATCCAAACACGTGATAGTAGTATCTTTCGCTTTCGCACACCAAGTTGGACTGAACCGAATGATATGCCAGCTACGAGTTAGGTATATAAAGAAAGAGTCCTCAGAGGCAGTTGAGTGAGTTGGAGGATCAAGAACACAACAAAGAAACCTGCTTTTGGATTTCACAGTAAGTACAATCCCTCGTTCTTCTTACATTTATTGGATAGTAATAATCATCATTCATTTTTATTAGGTGATGTCAATATGAATCCGTTATTGTTGATTATAATAACTTTTTTGCTTGGTGAAGAGTGAAGACACTGATTTTGAGTTTTTTTATTGGTTTAGATACATAGAAAAAGAACCGCAACATCTTCAAGTCAAAACAAAAATTTCTTGACTTTATTTTAGAAAGAATCAAGATAAATATTAGAAAATTGCTATTCTTTCTTAGTACTAGGAATTTTATGAAGTTACGTTTCTGCTATTTTAATTAGTAACATTGTTACGAGACTAACTTTTCTACATATTTTTTCTCCATTTTTTGAAAGAATTATTGACAAATCTTCTTAATTTGTTTTAATTATATCTTGTCTGGCTGTCACAAACAAATTTGATTGCCTAAAATTACCCCATTCTAATGGACCGTCCAATTTGTACCAAAAAAGTATACCGTCCAATTTATTTTTTCTTTGTGAAAAGGAGATATTCCATTCAATTTGACTCCATTATTATTTTGGTTACAAATTTGACCAATTCTTATTATAATATTATTATTGTTGTATAATAAATAAATATTATGTACCAAAAATAAATAAATATTGTGAATATTGCACTGCATATGATTGTAAAAACCTCTTTTGTTTCTCAGATCTGTGACTGTGACTGTGACTGTGACTGTGACTGTGACTGTGAAATTCAGTCCAATTGACGGCACCTACAAAAACGACCTCAAGGTTATTATTATTACCAAATAGCCCTTCCCTCAATTATTGTACTATATTTTGTCTCTATCTCTTTGATTTCATAAACATTGTTTCAAATCAAACACTTCCACTCAGAAAAGATTTAGAACACAATCTAGAATTTGACATGGAGGTGGAACACTCTATAGAAGCTGTTCCTTCACACAAAGACTCCAAATTATATGATGATGATGACCGTCTCAAAAGAACAGGTACTACTACAAATTACTCCATTAATTAATTAATTTACACTATATAGTACTTTTTTACATTAATTTAATTTCTTACTTTATTATATATTTATATATATGATGATGATGATTGTTATAAAGTACTATTTTATTTATTTTGATAGATATTATATGATAAAAAGTGACAAAGGTACTTTTTGAGACAGGAACGGTTTGGACAACAAGTTCACACATAATAACAGCAGTTGTAGGATCAGGAGTGTTGTCGTTAGCATGGGCCATAGCTCAGTTGGGTTGGGTAATTGGTCCTTCAGTTATGATTTTCTTCAGTCTCATTACTTGGTATACTTCATCACTTTTAGCTGAATGTTATCGAATTGGCGATCCTCATTATGGAAAGAGGAACTATACTTTCATGGAAGCTGTTCACACCATTCTAGGTAAGACAATGATTTAAAAATCGAACCAAATCAAATTGGACTGTTGAATTATGAAGCAATAGTGTTTATGGTTCAATAGTTTAAAGTAGTTAAACTATGACTCTTTTTGATATTCTGTTTGGTTTTTAAAACATTGATTTAAAGTTTTCTTTTGAAAAGGCAGAATTTAATAATCACTACTAGAAAGGATAAGATATGCTCTCCATGTAGACAAAAACAAAGTCACACGTTTGTACATGATTTGATTATATACTTTTTGGTGAATTAACATTAATGTATAATTTTGAAATGGAATGTTTGTGTTGCACTTGTATATGGGAGTGTAATATTTATGCTCAAATGATTTTTGCAGGAGGTTTCAATGACACCCTTTGTGGGATAGTTCAGTACACAAATCTTTACGGAACTGCAATAGGATACACAATTGCGGGTGCCATTAGCATGATGTGAGTGATCAATTTTTTGGGTTCAAAATATTTAGACATTGATTTTCTTTTGTACCCAACAAAATTTATATTGATTTTATTTCTTAATAAATAAATTTAGAAAGTGACCAAATAAGATTAAAATTAACTTTTAGATAAGAATGCTATTAATTTTGTTGACCTCAAGCATGATATTAGTTTTACTTATATAGAAATCAGATTTGGTTGGATTTCATTCAATTTATCTTTAGGAGCATATATGTCACATGCATTTTTGTTAAATGTCAAAATTTAGATTAAAACACATCAAAAATATTAACTCAAGTGATACTATTTTGCTGTCAATCATAACTGAGGATAATTTATCCTATATGTACTACATCCATTGTTACAATATATGTGCTACATCCACTGTTACAAATTTTGTAAGAAAATCCGTTGTTACAAATTTAATTTTAGGCTCTAGCAGTGCTCTAAGGAGACTTAATTAAATCAATAAATAAATATTAGAATTTTCGACAAGTATTATTCTATTTGTTTTTAAAATCATAAAGAAGTATCCATAACATATCTAACACCAGTAATTGACCTTATTTCTGTTGACAAGAATACTTATTTTGCTATGGTTGATGAGTGTGTTTTGATTAAACTGGTTTTGGCTGAGACAGGGCAATAAAAAGGTCTGACTGTTTGCATTCCTCAGGAGGAAAAGATTCATGTCACATTTCAAGCAATCCATACATGATAGCATTTGGAGTAATCCAAATTTTCTTTTCTCAAATTCCAGATTTTGATAAAATGTGGTGGCTCTCAATAGTTGCAGCAATCATGTCTTTCACCTATTCCTTTATTGGCCTTGGTCTAGCAATTGCCAAAGTTGCAGGTTATATTTAGTCTTACTTTCATTCTTTTCATAACATTCCATTTCTCAGAAGGATAAAGCAATATTTACTAACTGATTTTAATTGTTCTACAACAGAAAATGGTTCCTTCAAGGGTAGTCTCACAGGAGTAAGCATTGGAACTGTGACAAAAGCCCAAAAAGTATGGGGAACTTTCCAAGCTCTTGGCAACATAGCCTTTGCATATTCATATTCTCAAATTCTCATTGAAATTCAGGTATACCTTTTCTCTCTATGTTCAAAACTAATGTACCATGTCTTAGTTTTTTTCCAATACCTCCTTAAGCCCAAACACTATTGAATTTGGTGCGTAGATATGAATTTTAGGTGCTCTATTAGTTAAGTTTTGATACCATATTAAGTTTTTATACCAGGTCTTATGCATTCTTCTTATAAAACCGGTTTACAAACTTTTTTCAGACCTCTTATAGTTGTTCAACGTGGGACATAAGTTTTTTTTTACAATAACATGCACATGAGTATTTCTATAAAGTCTAATACTAATTAAAATATGATAAATTTAACTCCACAGGACACCATAAAAAATCCACCATCTGAAGTAAAAACAATGAAGCAAGCCACAAAGATAAGTATAGGCGTGACAACTGCATTTTATATGCTTTGTGGCTGCATGGGTTATGCAGCATTTGGAGACACAGCACCAGGGAACTTACTCACTGGAATTTTTAATCCATATTGGCTCATTGATATTGCTAATGCCGCTATCGTAATTCACCTTGTGGGAGCATACCAAGTATACGCGCAACCCTTCTTTGCTTTCGTCGAGAAAATTGTGATAAAAAGATGGCCTAAAATAAACAAAGAATACAGAATTCCAATTCCTGGTTTTCATCCTTACAATCTAAATCTATTCAGATTAATATGGAGGACTATATTTGTGATCACAACCACTGTGATAGCAATGTTGATTCCTTTCTTCAATGATGTTTTGGGATTACTTGGAGCAGTAGGGTTTTGGCCTTTAACAGTCTACTTTCCAGTGGAGATGTATATCAAACAAAAAAAGATCCCAAAATGGAGTTATAAATGGATTAGTATGCAAATTTTAAGTGTTATATGTCTTGTAGTATCAGTTGTGGCTGTTGTTGGGTCAGTGGCAAGTATTCAGCTTGATCTGAAGAAATACAAACCATTCACAACTAATTATTGAAACCCATGTAACATTTATTGCCTTCATGTGGATGTAAAAAGCAACTTGGGTAGTGATTTATGTGGTGGTTTTTGTATCATTGTCCATTGAATAACAATAGTGCTAGTTTTTTGTTTTTGTTTTGAAAGAGCAATACAATAGTGCTAGTTGAATATTATCCTTTTCCAAGGAAGAATCTTTAAATTTAAATGTACCTAAATAAAATGTTACTTCTCCGTTATTGTGAGGAACAAATTGAAGGTCTTGCTTTCTTGGGAGAAAGTGGATGGGAGCATAGGAAAGAAATAATTTTTATGTAAGTTGTTTGAAGAAGCAAGGAGGGTAGCATCCGACTCCCCAAAGTGAACAAGTCATCGTAGATTATTTTTAAGTTTTCTAATGCAATTTTTTTTTTTTTTTAAGTCAGCTGAAGAGTTAAAATCTAATGCACTGTTTAAGTTTTCTAGGACCATAAAATTAGCACACGTGAATTTAGCAATGACAATAATTGATGGTAACATTTGAATGAGCATTCTAAACACAGTTTATGAAGGGATAAAAAGAAAAAAAAGATGGGTAGCTGACATGAAACAATACCATCGATTTACTAACAGATGTATGCTGATAGAAATCAGAAAAGTGAGGTAACAATTGTGTATTATGTACTGTAAGTGAATGAACTAGAAACTCTTACAATGGTGGAAATGCAGAGGAAAACAGAATGTAAACCAGAGAGAAATCTCCCCTAACTGACTCTAACGACTCAACAGAATGAGTTACACATTACCCTCGCACCTAATGTCACTACTCTCTCTCATTTCCCAGCTTAACAGTGCCCCTTGAAACGTTTACTTTGATAAACATTCCACAAATGGGGTCTATTTCCTCTCTGGGTCATTAATGTGTCCACAATGGTCCCTAACAAAAATGCAATTTCCCTAATTTACCACCAACAAGAGTATTTTGAACCAGTGCCATGGAGGATTGCAGTGGCGGATTTTTTTTTACAACCCTGAGGCCAATTTGTGAAGGATAGTGGCGCCATGGCAGATTTTTTGTTAACCTCCATATGTGATTGATAACACCAAAATCCAAAATATGAAAAGATGAGAGAGAGCCCAAAAATCAAACCACAAAGGCAAAAAGATCACATTAACTTAGTGATGGAAATAATAATTGACTGTAACATAATAGCTTCTAGTCATTCAATGGGAGAAAATATAAGCATAATGGTTCGCGGATCAAATTAGGAAAGAAATGAAACTCTAAAGGATTCAAGACATAGTTATGTTGATATGAAACAGTGAGAGATATCATCCAATTATACAGATAGATAGATAAATAATAAACATGAGTGACATAAATACCATGATACATAAAGTCATAAACACTATCATATTTATTTAATTAAATACACCTAGAAGTCTGTCTTTCCAACGCAACCAAAACATACATAATTACGGGTTAGGGGCATAGCGGTGTGATTACATATAATGCAGCAGCAACGTATATATATGTATTGGTAAAATGAAAAGATGGAT
>Ga0209282_1002717_pt1 | contig 10316 bp, 6 predicted proteins | sample Mtrugardesep15_FD_187529 | JGI IMG/M metagenome (GOLD analysis project Ga0209282, IMG submission 187529) | Root nodule microbial communities of legume samples collected from California, USA - M. trunc garden sep15 (SPAdes) (version 2) | ecosystem: Host-associated > Plants > Roots > Nodule...
GTTTCCGGTGGAGGAAGCGGTGGGGCAAGCGAGTGATAATTCAGGAGCCTTTGTGACTTACACGGCCCTGAAACACCGTTATGAGCACCTGTTGAATAGGTGTAACCAATTGGTGGGGGAGGAGGGTTTATCAAAGGAGGAGGAGCAGGAGCTGAGTCGTGTTAGGCCCGAATGTGTCAAGGCGTTTTTGTTGCTTTTGCTTGGCTACACCCTTTTTGCCGGCAAGAACAACAAAACCATTAATTTGTTGTGGATGCTTGCGATTTGGGATTTGGCTAACATAGGCACTTGGGCATGGGGCGCGATGGGACTTGCTTTCTTGTATGAGCAGTTGAATCTTACCTACAGCTCACATGTTGGCTTCGTTGGTGGTTACATGACCTTGCTTGTGGTGATATTTTATTTTCTTCTTTTTTTAAATTAATCGTAAATGTATACTTTTTGTATGATAATTGTCATATCCTATAAATTTGTCTTTTTGTGTTTGCAGGGATGGGTTATAGCTCACATCAGCCATGTCGTTCCGAGGAAGAAATATCTAGATTACGAACGGCCTAACCCGTATGTGGGTAGATGGACACCTAAAAGGGGGTTTGCTGATGTTGAACACTTCAGAGGCTTGTTGGATTCCATGGAGCATTGTCATGTCACTTGGAGGTCGTACGAGCACCGACGAGACGTGACTCCTTTTCATAACGTGTGTTGGTACTCTGGATGGATCATGGCTGGAAAACATAGGATGGTGCGTCACTTGCCGGAGTGGGTTCTGAGGCAGTACAAATATGTTTAAACTGTTCCCCGACCTCCTACAACGATCATGCCTCTTGCCCCAGCAGATGTGCATGTTGCCTTCTTGGAGTTTGCTCTGCATGTCGTTGCGCAGCAGCATAGGGGTGCCCAGGTCCCGGACGACGAGCCTTGGAAGCATTCATATAGATACATCAGGTGGTTATACCGTGTATCCCATCCTATCATCGTCAACCCTTCTCCCGATCCAAGGCAGGTCATTAGCACCATGCGAGGCAGAGTGGAGCATGCGCTGTAGATTCTAGATGTGGTTTCAAATCCATTCTTCCTCGGCATTTTGGAGGGCCTCCGTTCCGATTATATCGTGTTTGACCAGCAGCCGGTTCCGAGAAGGAGGTATAGGAGTCCACAAGAGTAGTGTCTTATTTTTAGGACTTGTTTGTATATTCGTAGTATTTTATTGATATTTTGTTGGATTTGTATGTAATCCATTTACATTGTGCGAGTGCGCCTCTTTATGACATTTGCATTAATGTCGTTAAAATTGCGTTTCTAAATTATGCTTGAATGAATGCATGTTCCGTAAATGACGAGTTTTGGTTGAATGAATGAATGAATTTTGCTAAACAAAGAACAAGGAAGAGGCAGCAGCTACTACCTGTCTTTTCTGGTGTCAGTGTGAGTTAACTCACATTTTTATTTTTTTTAAATTAACACTAACGTGACTTAAATCACGCACCATAATTTAACTCAGTTTAAGTTTACACTAACGTGACTTAAGTCATGTAAGTGCACTTTGATCATTTTACTTGAAAGCAGGATTCCAAGACAAATACTAAATAGAGCCTTACTAGAACTTTGAAGCACCAAAAAGAGAGGCCCCACCCAAACCAAACAAAACTTTATTCATAATTTTAACGAATGAATTGAAATTAATTTGGATAAAATAAGATATCGAGGACTAGACTAATGTAGAATATGATTTTCGTCGGTTGAGATTAGGGCATCTACTCATTCCTGCCAAGGACAGGTTTGTTTGTTCTTTTCGAATAATGTGAGGAGAATATATTCTCCCTAGTTTATGAGATTACATTATTCATATAATATAATGTACCATGTTTTTTTTTTTTTTTACTCACCCCAAAAAATACTTTTTTTGGACTGGATATATGTTCTAGTAACAGAAAATAAATATTTGGACATGGATAATCGCACCAGAAAGGTTGCTGAATAGGGTTTCATTGGAAAAAAAATGATGGTACACATATGGTGGCGTTGTGAAAATAAAAAAATGAATTATTTGGGCCTATGCTGTCCTTTTGTAGTTGGGTCATTAACTTAGACGTCATATGACACAAAAAGGTAATTGCTCATTTCACCTCCCTAAAATGTAGCTTTTTATGGAAAGTAAGCTTCTAGTATTTTGACAAATTTGAGTAGTGAAAGATAAGCAATCACCAGAATTGCTTAAAAAATGAATTCCACAGGCTCAATGTGGAATAAAAATGAATTATATTTTCTTTTATATTTCACAAAAAAAAGAGTTTATTTTTGTGTCGGCAAACTCAAATTTGAATCTTCACGAAAAAATAATGTTTCATCAAATTCAAATTTGAGCTTCTCCGAATGTTTTTTTTTTCTTTCTAAAAAAAGTTTAAAAAACTCAAATTTGAGATTTTAAGCACAAAATAAATCATCGAAAGGAAAATCTGTGTTTTAGAAAACTCAAATTCGAGCTTAAGATATAATTGTTTTTTCCAAAATAATTTTTAGTTTTAAAATTTAACCGTCCAAAATGTATGCACATTTTTTTTAGTAGTTAGAACTTAATTTAATAAATTTGTTTAGGGTATTGATGTTTTGTATTAGAATTATTAACAAGAACTAACTAATATCCACGAGTCCTAGCTCAACTGGCAAAATGCTGAAATTGTTAGACCGAATGACCAGAGTTTGAACCTTGATACCTCCACTTATGTGTAAGTTTATAAATTGACTTTGTCTTTCGTCTATCTACAAAAAAAAGACAAGAACTAACTAATTCTCAGTCTTTAATTTTATGTGTTTGCTTTTTGATTCACTAATCAATCTTTATCCATAGATTTTGACATTATCATTTTCAATAACTTATTTATGAAGTTTGTTTTGAATATACTATTAATGTGAAAAATGTAAATGGTTTAGTTAATTTTATATGTTGAGAATAACTTCTTTTTTTTTAACCCAATTCATCAAGGTTGAAGAGCTAATTTTCAATGAAGTGACTTTTAAGAAAATGGGCCAAATAATTTGTACTAGTATATATATATATATTGATGGTTCAATTAATTTTGATAATGATGTTGCATCCTATGGTGGTAAATTATTTGAGACCATTGAGATATTTTTGCATTGGCTTTCTCTTTAAAAGGTGGGGGAATTGCGTGCTCAATTTTGGTGGATGAACTATGGGGATCTCTTATAGGTGAATCTTTCAATAGGAATTTCCCAAATTTTATTCTTGAGTGAATATCCAACTTATTGATACAAATTGTTTTGCCCTAACATTTCTTTATCAGCTTAGGAAAAAAGGTGAATGCTGCAACTTGATATCAACAACGTCTTTCTAAATGATGATCTCTCTTAGGAGGTGTACATGCATCTTTAACTTCTTCCTTCAAAAAAAAAAAAAATGCATCTTCAACTTCAGTAACAACTTCTAATTGACATTTCATGATCAGTGAATTTTCCCTGTGGTTTCAAGTTTGGACTTTTATCCCCCTATGTTCTCCCTAAAATGACTTCATTGTAAAAATATTTGGGAATATAAAACTTATAAAAACTAAATTCATTATTCAACTTGCATTAATGTATTAATGTATATTATTGTGACTTTTAGCCCCATGTTCTCCCTATCTTTTTTGTCCCCATTAATGTATTATTGTGAGAATAAAGATTTCTTAATCATGTGGTACCCTCAATCTTTAAATATGAGTCACTTTGAACAAAAACTATCTTTAATTAATTTTTTGTGTCATTGTTTAACTAACCTGTAGTGATATTTGAACCTCTAAAAAAATGTGGTATTTGAACATAAAAATAACGGACATCGTTGAAAAGTTTGATTAAAAGTGAAAACAAATTAATATAAAAGGATCAAAGAAATATTAAGTATTGTAACGAGAAAAAAGAAAGAAATATAAAGTAAGATCTGAGATGCAAAGTTCAAACGAATTATTATTATACTATCTCATTTATAACTCATTCATATAATTGACCCTTTCAAACAAAAAAACTCCTTCATATAATAAAGTAGTAATTTCTTTTGATGAAGTAAGCATTGATAAAAGTAGCACTATTTGTCTTTGTTCTGAACTGAACTGTACTTTCAACTCAAGTACCAAAAAACAGAAGTAGTAACAAAAAACCATGATGTTTCACCAACAAAGATCCACCATCAACATCTTCTTCTTCTTGTTCTCACTATTACTAATACACCTCCCTAAATTCTTCACCACCCCAGATTTAGATTACCCATGCAAACCACCACACTCTCACTACTCATTCTGCAACATCTCTCTCCCCATCTCCACAAGAACAACCTCTCTCATCTCTCTCCTAACCCTCTCCGACAAAATCAACCAACTCTCCCACAACGCATCCTCCATCTCCCACCTTGGCATCCCATCTTACCAATGGTGGTCTGAAGCCCTCCATGGCATTGCAACCAATGGTCCTGGTGTCAACTTCAATGGATCAGTTAAATCTGCAACAAGTTTTCCTCAAGTTATTGTATCCGCTGCGGCATTTAACCGTTCTCTTTGGTTTCTTATTGGTTATGCTGTTGGTGTTGAAGGTAGGGCTATGTACAATGTTGGACAAGCTGGGTTGAGTTTTTGGGCTCCAAATGTTAATGTTTTTAGGGATCCTAGGTGGGGGAGAGGACAGGAAACTCCTGGGGAAGATCCTATGGTTGGTTCTGCTTATGCTGTTGAGTTTGTTAGAGGGATTCAAGGTGTTGAGGGAATCAAGAAAGTGTTGAATGATGATCATGGTGGTGATGATGATCTTATGGTGTCTGCTTGTTGTAAACATTTTACTGCTTATGATTTGGAGAAATGGGGAGAGTTCTCTAGGTATAATTTCAATGCTGTGGTAAGTTTTTTTATCTGCTCTTTGCTTTGAGTTTGACCATGTTTGGATAAACAACTTAATTTGTAGTTGTAGTTAGCTTATAGCATAAACTGTTTTCGTATAATCTATGAGCTATCATGGAGAGCAAATAAGCTGAAAACAACTTATAATTTATGAAAATGTCATAAATTGTTATTATAAGTTCTCTCAAACAGTAGACAAGATGCTAGTAGACAAGATCAAACAAGTCAATCCAAAAGGGAGTTATAAGGTTGGCTTGGTAACTGTTTGTATTGTTTCTAAGATTTAGCAGCTTTCACTGCCTCAGGATGAGTCAGTCTTGATTAACTCATCTCCGCAGATCTTTCTCAAATATAAAGAGAATGAAATGACTTGTTACTCCTTCAAGACTCAGTTTTCGTTCTTCATTACACGAACGAGGGATTTGTGCTTTTTATCTCTAGTAGCAACTTATCAGCTTCGTCGGTGGGGGTTTCATATTGCCAAGAACATCGTTTGTGACCATCATCTTTGACAACATAACCAACCCTCAGTCCGCCGATGCTGGAGAATCAAAAGTTAGTTTCGTAGTAAATTGACTAAAACCCTTAGAACATTGACCCCAGTATTTATGGAATCTTTTGACTGACGAAGTCATCAACTGCTGGATTGAGTATTTCAACGGTCATACTGGTTTTTAAGCGCTTCAACAAAAAACCCGCAGAACGCTATACTGATGATCAACATTGATCTTTGTGAGTTTTGTTGTTAACAGTGTGTTGTATATTGACATTTAAGCATCTGTTTCAGCCTAGGAGCCAATATCCAAGATTCCCCAAATCTGAAGTTGGGATTTCAAAAGTTTTAAGGACTAATCTGTAGTTGGTTTATTTTAAGGACTACACAGTCGTACAAATCCTTATGCTAATAGTTAATCTCTTCTAAGTTCTAACAAGTCAATCCAAATAGACTTAATCACTTCTATTTTGTTAAATTATTGTGTCTACATGTCAGTGTCAGTGTCTGTGCTTTACATATTTTGGTAAATTGGAAATGCTAATCTAAAATAGTAAATATTGGTGGATAAGTATAAGTTTTGTTTTTGGGGGATTGGCATGGTGTGTTAGTTAAGTCTGTTATTGTTGTTAGCTGAAGTTAGTTTTACTAGTTACTTGCTTTCATCGTGTGTGTGTGTGAGTGTGTGTGTGGGTATATCAGAGACGTGCTTGATTCATTAGTCATATTCATTATTACTATGTTTGAATATGGTGTTGAGTGCAATAGGTTTTTGTAGGTATCACAACAGGATTTGGAAGACACTTACCAGCCACCATTTCGTGGTTGTGTTCAACAAGGGAAAGCGAGTTGCTTGATGTGTTCTTACAATGAAGTTAATGGTGTTCCTGCTTGTGCTAGCAAGGATCTTTTGGGACTGGTTAGAAACAAGTGGGGATTTGAAGGGTAAGGATTTGAATTTTGAGGAACTTTTGAAATTTGATTTCATTGAGAAAACACCTGCAAAAGCTTTAATTTTGCTGATTATTAGAATTGGTTGTATTGACTTTTGAGTGTAGGTATATTGCCTCAGACTGTGATGCTGTGGCTACTGTTTTTGAGTATCAAAAGTATGCCAAATCGGCAGAAGACGCTGTTGCTGATGTTCTTAAAGCTGGTATTTTTCTATGTCTTTGTAAATTTGTGGTTTTGTTCAATTAATTTCCGAGATTTTATATGAATTGGATGGTTTCCAAGGTATTTTAATTCATCAATTAAATTTTAGGTATGGATATTAATTGTGGAACGTTTATGCTTCGACACACTGAATCTGCCATTGAACAAGGTCTGGTGAAGGAGGAAGATTTAGATAGAGCTCTTTTCAACTTGTTCTCTGTTCAAATGCGCCTTGGACTGTTTAACGGAGATCCGAAAAAAGGCAAGTTTGGCAAACTGGGACCTCAAGATGTTTGCACACCGGAACACAAAAAACTAGCACTTGAAGCTGCAAGACAGGGCATAGTACTTCTGAAGAATGACAATAAGTTCCTTCCCTTGGATAGGAAAGATGGTGTATCCTTAGCTATCATTGGTCCAATGGCAACTACGAGTGAATTAGGCGGCGGTTATTCAGGTATTTTCTTCATATTGGAATGTTGTAATTTGTCAATCTTCATTTAATCATTTATTTGTCTAAAGATCCTTTTCTCTTGGTACTGTAGTACATTGTATAAAGCAAATAAGGGAATGTTTTCCTATGGAAATGATTGACCGAGTTTACTGATTTCTGAATTATATGCTATATCGATCACTTGAAAAATGTTGCGGAGCTTTGGTTTAGGTGACCGATGGGAGTTTTTCAGTGTCTTAGCTAATGACCTGTGACTGTGAATAGAGGGGCATAATCATTTAATTGTCTAATGATCCCTTGAAATATTAAGTGAACAAGGAAAAGTTTTCCTATGGAAACGATTGACCTAGTTTACTGATTTCTGAATAACACTCTATATCGATCACTTGAAAAATATTATTGAGCTTTGGTTTAAGTGATTGTGAGTACAGGGGAATGATCGCCCATTTGACAGAAAGGCTGCTTTCTTAAATTTCCATATCATTTGGCCATTAAGATTATTAATGTTTCCTATCTAATAATGTAGGAATTCCTTGCTCCCCAAGAAGCTTATATGATGGACTTAAAGAATATGCAAAGACGATATCCTACGCTTTTGGTTGCCGTGATGTAAAATGTGACTCTGATGACGGTTTCGCTGTGGCTATTGACATTGCAAAACAAGCTGATTTTGTTGTAATAGTTGCCGGGCTCGATACCACACTAGAGACAGAGGATCTTGATCGAGTTAGTCTTCTTCTACCTGGTAAACAGATGGACCTTGTATCGCGTGTTGCTGCTGCTAGTAAAAGACCAGTTGTTCTAGTTCTTACTGGTGGAGGACCCCTTGATGTCTCCTTCGCTGAAAATAATCAACTAATCACAAGTATTCTTTGGGTGGGGTACCCCGGTGAAGCTGGTGGAAAAGCACTAGCTGAAATAATCTTTGGAGAGTTCAATCCAGGTATGTATTTTGTTAATGAATGAATACACTGCTAGAAAATGTTGTCCTTATACATATTGAACATTTGAAGTTGATTTTGATGCAGCTGGAAGGCTTCCGATGACTTGGTACCCCGAGTCATTTACCAATATTCCCATGAACGACATGGGAATGCGAGCTGATCCTTCGCGTGGTTATCCTGGAAGGACCTACCGTTTTTATACTGGAAGTAGAATATATGGATTCGGTCATGGCTTAAGTTACAGTGATTTCTCATACAGAGTTTTATCAGCTCCAAGTAAACTTAGTTTGTCTACAACAACCAATGGTGGTTTGAGAAGAAGTTTATTGAACAAGGTAGAGAAAGGGGTGTTCGAAGTTGATCATGTTCATGTTGATGAGTTGCGAAATTGCAACTCATTGAGCTTCTCAATGCATATTTCGGTGATGAACATTGGTGATTTGGATGGAAGTCATGTGGTGATGTTGTTCTCGAAATGGGCTAAAAATATACGAGGTTCTCCAGAATCCCAGCTTGTTGGATTCAATCGTCTGCATACTGTTTCTAACAAATCTATTGAAACAAGCATTTTGGTGGATCCTTGTGAACACTTCAGCTTTGCAGATGAACAAGGAAAAAGGATATTGCCCTTAGGCAATCATATTTTGAACGTAGGGGATGTTGAGCACATTGTTTCTATTGAAATTTATTGATTATTGATTGGTTGTAGAATATCAACCGTGTAATTCCTTGATGAGTTGACATTTTGCTAAAGAAAATAATCAAATAAGTGTATTATAAAATGCAATTTATGTATAATGTATATGTTGAGAGGATATTAGAATTCAAAACAATAAAGGATACAAAAAGAAACTAGTATAAAGGTGCAAAGTAGCTTAGTATAAAGGCGCAAATTAAAAACTAATTGTTAAAATATAACTAGAATTCAATTATTTTAATATTTTTTGTGGGGTAGAATTCAATTTTTTGTTGTTGACTGTAACTAGAATTCAATTATAAAATATAATAGATAGAAAGAACTCTACAAAGTGGAGAAGAATGAAACTAATAGATCAATTATATATTTACCCACACCTACATCTATTCTCACCTCTCTCAGTCTCTTAAGATCAACCATTTCTTTCACCATCAAACCACTAGATGGGAAAAATATGTGACTTTAGTTAGACTTTATACGATCTAAGTCTGATTTAATAAAAAAAATTCTATAATTAAACTCGTATCCTCGTGGATATCAATAAATTTAGTACATGTCTTCGTCCTCTAAGCACCTAAGCATAAAAAATCATAGTATTTAAATGGAAAATGCTAACAAGTGTCATTAGGGTATTATTTAAGCATTTAAAAGTAGTAATTTTTGCATTGAAAAATTATGTAGCTATGGTTTTTACATGTGTTTGAATTGTATATTCTAGACAATTTTTTTTTGTGGGTTCCCTAAACAATGTCTTTAAGACACTTATTAACAAAACCCTTAAAATAAATATAATAGTTTAAGATTACTTTTTTTTCTCCCAAAAAGTTTAGGGTTACATAATTATTTTAAGTGTTATGTAAAATTATAATTATATATTTATTATGTATGTGCGGCTCAACATTAGACTTCATGTATCCACTCCTATATTCTTTCTTTCAAAAATAAAATAAAAATGTATCCACTCCTATACACATTCTAATTTGCAAGTAATTACCCAAATTAATGCCCAAACTAAAAAGTGCAGATAGATAATTACCTTGTCTATTGCATGTATTTTTTGCCTTACAAAGTGAACTTTTGTCCGATTGTCATCCCTACTTCTTATGCATGTGTATTGGATGTAATTCTTGTCATGATTATAAACAAAAGTATTTAATTTTATGCTTATTAATTTGAAATTTTTTACTATTAAGAAATAATTATTTTTCTTAACCTAACAAAAAAGAAACTGTTTTTACTAAAAAAAACATTATGAGAATTCATTCCATTAAATGAAAATAGTTATTAAAAATTAAATATATAGTCATTCATACGTATTTTAAGAATGACTTCATTAAATATAATAAATAATGTTAAGTATCTTACTTATATTCAAGACCACACCTAATATGAGTATTTTTTTAGTTTATCAATGTGCTCAAAGAATTAATGTGTAAAAAAAACAAGGAATTAAAACAAAATCCTGACCATATTATGGAGTTGTTGAGCTTATGCATAAACAATTTAACAAATCCCTTAAAAAAAATTAACAAATAATGACCATTTCTGTTGACAATGACCATTTTAGTTTATAATATATCCCAGTCCTCCTTGTTTATAAATATAGGCTTATGTTGTTGGCATCAGACGCTCACCATGGTTATTTATGGTGCATGGACCTCAAGACTCTGAGTTTTTTTTTTTTTTTTTT
>Ga0209282_1002719_pt1 | contig 10314 bp, 7 predicted proteins | sample Mtrugardesep15_FD_187529 | JGI IMG/M metagenome (GOLD analysis project Ga0209282, IMG submission 187529) | Root nodule microbial communities of legume samples collected from California, USA - M. trunc garden sep15 (SPAdes) (version 2) | ecosystem: Host-associated > Plants > Roots > Nodule...
AATAAATGTGGTCATCATTTCTTATAACTCTTCACGTGTATTTGATTTGTTCAAAAATAAAATAAGAGACTAGACATTACAACTTCAGTTATATTGTGTTTGATATTAAAATTGTTTCTAAGACTAGAAATTTTTTGGGGCAAGAGACCGGACAAGAAGTGAAATTCTTGTCCTTCACTAAACCACAACACAACTTTTTATCTCAAATACAAATTGTCTAAAATATCAACATAATATTTTGTCCACCAAGCATCTTAAAGACAAAAAATTGTATAATACCTTAAGTTTGTTATATGTTGTTCTGTCATATACTATTCCATCCAATACTAATCTTTTAGCAGAACAAACGCACTTTTAGACCGACGATGATACATGATCCAAGGGTTACAATCTTGTAATCTTATTTGAGATAATGAATACATTCAATGTGTTTTTTCAGTGCATACAAGAGATGCTAAACTAGTCAATTTTGTGTTAGCTATTGTCTTCTCTATAGTACTCATGCGTTTCATCAAAGATTCTTGATGTACAAATAAATTCGAACGAGTAACTAACGTGAGTAACTTATTAACTAATGGAATAACGTAAAACACAAACTAAAAGTACTAATTCAGTAATCTCTATTATTCACCGATAAGCGTTAGGTGATATTACCACAATCAGCTCCATAAGCTGTTAGGTGATATTACCACAATAAGCAATTAATAGGAAGAAAAATGGCTAGACAGAGTAATAAGTAATCACTCGACCAATCTATTTGAAATCGTTTACAGCCGTACTCTTTGTCCTAGCATATAATACAAACACTTTTGGGGTCCATCCATCCATCCAAAATGTGAGTCTGTATGGTTCATTAATCTTTGAACACTGATATTTTGACATCGAAAATTGACGTTGTATAAAATACATCCTGAATAAGTGTTGGTTTTATTTGAGAGAACAAAAAAGTACCAATACCGCGTCGGCTGTCGGTTTAAGATGTCAAAAAAATGTTTCTATAAGTATTTAATGTCGCAGCCCCCACCCACAACAAAACACCTTTAAAGAGGTCATGTGTTGGATGTCCTACGTTGAGCAAGTGTTCCTCAGTAGTCCCTCTCACTCAGTCTTCAGGTCATATATACATCAGCAAACCACAAACAAAAATGTCTCAATTTTGAAACCAATAACTGGGAAGATGAGTCATGCATGAGTAGCAGCTACTGTTAGTGTTGGATTAACAATGCAACTCTAGATATTTAGCTTTGGTCCACCTGACAACAGATATGTCTACTCCACTCCAGCTGCCTCAGATATTTATGATCTCAAATGTTGAAAGTCAAGATAATTCATTAGAACTAGTCAACATTATGCCTGCCTGAGCTACTCAATTATCTCTATCTACAGCACAGTTGATCAAAGTTACTAACAGAAATATAGATACATCTGAAATGTGAACTTATCAGGGTCAAAAACACTACTCTTCATTGTTTCAAGGTTACCATTGTTAGAGTTCATCGAGCGGTTGTTTCTTGACTAACATGATGTTTGGATGTTGAAGAGTAAATGTGAAAACATCCAGGGTCGCCAAGGGCTTGGAGACATTAAAAATTGAAAAGTACTGTAAGTGTGAAAATTTAAGACAATAAAAACTCCTTTAGAAAAAGTGACTAAATAATGAATATTTCTTGCATAATTTAAAATTGTTGGATCTATCACGTGCAGATATACAACATGACCTTAAGAAATGAAAATTACTATATGTGTGAAAATTGAAGACATTAAAAATTCCTTTAGAACAAGTGAACTAGTGTTCAACAGCTCTCCTCTCTCATGGCCTGACACATGGCTTTAAAAAAACTGGAAAATTGTCACTCCTATCCTGCATACTGTATGCTATTTGCTGGGTATCAACCCTTTAAAGAAAACATCAAAACACTTGTATACCTATCATTTCTGTCTAAAGATACAATCCTAACTATGAACACCAAACCTAACTGTCATGTATCGTTGCATAGGTTAATAACAATCTGACCTCTTCTGCCAAAACACTGCCCAGCCAGGAAGCATATCTGCAGAACCACAGCATTGCTCTTAAAGGCAACATGCTCTTGTGAGATAGCTGTGCCTATAAACAGAGAAGACTGTAGAAAAAAAGTGGTATAAATGCGTTGTCAAGTTGCGCCGTGTAGGCCTCCAACAAACCACTTACAGTCACAGCTAGAAAGAGAGAGAACCAATGCTGCAAAAAGTTATTAACAAAGGTGTCAAAAAAGAACTTAGTAATCTAAGGAACAGACATTCTAGAGTACTAGAAGGCTTATCCATTTCATTTTATCAACGGTAAATGGCAATTTTTCGTTCTTTCCCCCTTATTAAATGGGACGCTAAAGATGAAACTGCATCTTACAGTCCTTGGAATATACAACTTGGCGGTATGCTATAGGCTTAATTTTTCCATTCCATTCCTTTCTCTCCCCTCTGAGGAAGGGATATAGGAGAGATTGAAATGAATAGCACATATGAAAAAAAATGAGGGTTGGGGAAAAAGAGTGCAAGTACTTCCTTATGACACAATACATGGAACCTAAAGTCGGACCTAACTCCTCATGCAGCAGATGGCTTGTATGCATGAATCTAGGTGGGCAGTGCTTGTCTACTACATTCTAAACTTATTGGTTTAAAGGAAAAATTGTTTGATGTCAACGGTAACTAAAATAACTGTATAAAGCTTTGGTGCTAATATGAAACAGAGCTATGTGGAACCAGAATAACGTGGGACTTGTTTATACGTAGAGTGGCAGAAGACCTGAACTAAGATATCAAGTTCCTTTGATACCAACACCAAAAAAATATAATATCAACTTTATTACTAGAGTTTGGTAACACCCAAAATTAACCAAGAGAGAGAGAAGAGAGAGAGAGGACCTGAGTGAAAATGTATCCAGTTGATGCTACGAGTGGAAGGAGTAAAGAGCAAGCAGCTAGTACAGACGTTATACCAGCTGCAGTACCTTCAACTGTTTTCTCTGGCAAAGAGAGAAAGCTACATTAACATGATGCAATAGACAACACTGATAAAAATCATTAATAACGAAAATACTTACTGCCAGTTTTGCTCCACCTCAAAACACCATATTTGTGCCCAACCATTGATGCCTAAACAAAAAAATCGAAACTCAATTACTATCAACTACCAAGATACGCAACCATTAAGAGAACAACTCCTTTTAACATTTCTGGATTAAAAAATCTATAATAAAAACATGTTTTTAATGCTTTTCTTTAGTCTCTGACTTCACCACCTCAGACAAAATGGTAATATGGTATCTACACATCCTCATTTCTCAATGTAGCCCTGTTAGAAATTAATCAATTTACTTCTACACGGGAACTGTTTAGAGTTAAAGAAAATAGTCCAAATTCTCGCAAAAAGTTTTCATGCATAATTAGTATTCATGAAAAATCATATATTGATTCCCCAAAGTGGGAGTAAATCACTTTCACCAAAATTGCCACATCATACATTGATTTAGGTTCTTGCATATACGGTTCAAACATTGTTGACTGATCCAAAATAGTTACAACTACACACTGCATTTAACCTTGTGCACTAAGATACAATTCATCTGTTTCCTTTTTAATAGAAGAAAAAATCCATCAGTTGGTTAAGTGAAATGGCCCCGAAGTTCAGCAGTTGTATACAGTACACCCCCCTCTAGAGAGAGAGAGAGAGAGAGAGGACTTACCATTGTATCTCCAATTCCTAGGCTCAAAATTCCCGCAAAAGGGGCAAGAGGTCGATCGTTGTACCCAGAAGACATCCAAATAGGGAGAGCACATCCAAGCAAGAGTGAGAAGTGGCTGAGCAAAAGGAAATTTTGTCATGAAAAAGAACTAAATGAAGCTGTGTATCATAAACACTGTGCTTCATAATATGGGCTATATTGAAAACTGAAAAGAGCATAATACCTGACAATGAGAAGATCAGAGTCACGGTGGTCGGTGAATGCATTCATAAATTGATGTATTGGTTGTCCGAAGGGCCAGATTCTCCACACCTACGTAAGACAATGTCAATAAAAAAGCAACCAGGAAAGCTTTGTATACTAATCAGCCTGCTCGGAATCATTGGAACTTGTGGGCAGTAATATTAGAAATTTTAGCTTTTGGGTAATGAAAAGAAGACAATGACTCAGCTTGTGAAGTTCATTTTCAACAAGTCATAACTGGGCAAAAAGTATATGCAGTATGCATCAGCATCCAATGGTTGCAATAAGAAATGAGACTGTACTGTAGTATTCTATTGATAACATTGAACAACGCTATTATTTGGTTTAAATGATCACATTCAAATAATCATAATTTTAAAATGATTCAACAAATTTTCATGAAATCAGAAATCTAATTTAATGACATCTCTATGGAAATTGTTCCAGCAAATTGCAATGTCTCCCAATTACATGCTTTATACCACCTATCCTTTTGCTATCAATACATGGACTACTGTAAATACATCTCACAGGACCCACTCAAATTAACTGTTCTTGGCCGCGTAAATATAAATGCATAATAACATGGTAGATCATTTCTTTCATAGCATTTTTTCAAACTGAAGTATATTGAATTTAAACATTGATTCCTTATGGATTGTTATCGATAAAATCAACAATAAACAATGAAACACAAAGCAACCTTTTTAAAGTAAGATCTCATCAATATTAAGCTGAATGCATTCCAAGATACTTACTCGAATAATTTCTAATATTAAGAAAACCGCCAACGCTGCACCGAAAGCTAGATCAAGAAATTTTGGCTGAAAGCAATAAAAAAGTGAGCATTATAGCCGACACACATTAGCATAATTGATCAATATAAAACATATACCGACACAAGTAATGTCCTCTCTATAATGCCAGGGTCAAGGAAAAAATATTTATGTTTTTGTACACATCATATGGCTCAATTATTCCTTTTGCTTTTATATTTCTTAACCATACAATGAAAATTAACTTTTAAATACAACAGCAACAACAACCAAGCCTTATCCCACTAAGTGGGAAAAACTAACTTTTAAATAGCGTTCGTAAAAAAATATATTAATGAATCAGTTATCACATGACTTGCATGTCTCAATTATTACATACAACAATCTATAATTTGTATAAACCATATCAAAAAATCCCAATTATTTATTTTTAACTGCAAAAAGTAAAAAGTATACAATAATTTTAAAAATAAAATTAGGAATTTTTAAAATATTATAAAAAAAATAATGACAAATTAGAGATTGTCATATGCATCAATCAATAAGCACAAGGCTTGTGATGAATAGTTTTTTATTTAGTACTCACAAGTTTCAGAAATTTGAACTAAATGGCCTTTCATCAAGATTCAAAAGTTAATGGTGGCTATACAAAATGAGGTAAAGTCTAGGGAGTGTTCATACATTTTTTACCTGCTTTCAATTATAGTAAACACAAGGCACTGGAATTTAATGAAAAAGAAAATGGAAAATGGGTACACAGTGGCACAATCCACTCAACACCACTAAATAGAAAACAACCATTTAGTCTCCTAAATTACCTGGAAGATAAGGGCAGGCGAAAACATCAAGACAGCTATCAGATGGTAGTATTTCCGCAAAAGAATCCTCTCAATCTTACTGTTCTTAGAGATCTTGTAGAATCGTAAAACAGAAACAGAAATTATACACATCCAATAGATACATAACGACAGTCTCTTGGATGGCTCTGAGAAAACAAAGGAAAGCACCCTGCAATGAGATGTTTAAAAAAATAAAAAAACATAGTTATCTAACAAAACAGTATAATGATAAAGTAAAAAACAATGGTTTTACGCTTACAAAAATATATTTGAACATGAGACTATCATCATGGCTATAATTGGTATTTTAACAAGCCCACTAGACTTGGCTTAACTGAACTATCTGAATAAGACACAGTTTCTTCTATTGCTATTTCTCTCCATAAAATATGGATCCATGATACGGACAAAACTCATATGCGTGTGCGGTCAACATAAAAAGCCACATTATTGGCTTCTATAGTTTGTTAAAAAAACGAATCGTATTTGGAGAATTATATTCTGACTTAAGATTCTCACATTACCATCTTTATAAGAGAAGTCTATATTAGCGGGAAACGCACATGCTTGAATAAGTTAAATCTACATAGGTATGTGAATACAGTGTCGCCAGATGCTACAATGAACATGCCACAGTTTCTAGTGGAATTAACAACTTATGTTGCCTTATCCTATAAGATGTATGTATCAGAGCTGCCAGGAGGAAATACATTGAATCCTGCTCGATTCATTCATAGTCAAAAAACTACTTTCCAAGCATCCTGTTATTACCACTTCCATAGTATTTCAGATCATATCTGAAAACATCAGTAACTGGCAGCTAACAAAATTATCAGATATTGATGGCATACCAGAAAAAGGGATGCATATCAAACTTCTGTACGAACTGCATCCATAATGGTACAACCACGATGAGGACGAATCCAAGGGAAGCAATAAATATAAGGGATCTTCCAATCTCATAGTATCTTCTTTTCTCAGAATAAATTGTATTTATAAAGCACTCCCATATTTGGAGAGTATACTTCAAAGTTATTGGATATAGCAGAAGACCAAGCACAATCCCCTGCAGAAGCAACAGATAATTTTAGCTGATCTAGTTACACCAGTAACAGAAAAATCATAAGCTAAGGACCAATACCTGAATTATAATGTTTATCTCACTTCGCTTTATTTCATCTGCAGTAATCAACTCTGATGACACCAATAGTCCACATAGCTGTTTAAACATTATAATCACCAATAACATATATGTATACTATTTATCAAGAAAAAAATTGTGTTTAAAACCACTAACCTTTTTTATAGTAAGCAACAGCATATCACCAAAATAGAGAACGATACCAGCAGTCACCAAAAATGCTTCCCCTGGAATCAAGGAAACCATGATAAATAAAAGAGCTGACAAATTAAACACCCCTAATCAACCATGTAATTTTTCTAAGATATAATCATCTAGTGGCAGTAATGTATGATCCATATTTCAGATAAGGGTGGAAAATGAATCCGGCTACTGACGAAAGGACAAAACAAAAATCAACGAACAATTTGAAGAAACCCTGTTTATAAATAATGATGTTTTTGTTGGGTTGGGTCCTCTTCATTGGTGGTGCTAAAAAGCCCACACCAATGCAAGGATCCAAGGAAGGGCTGAATGTATTGTAGGCAGCCTTTAACAGAGAATATGGTCAATAATTTTAAAATTAAAAAAGAGGGAAAGAGCGGGAAAAAGGAGAAAGTGTGATATGATAGAAGAGACAGAAAAGGTTGTTCAAAAACTTGGCCACCCTTTCCTTCAGTGAATTTCTGTTGATGATCCTGCTTGAAATTGTGGGCTTTACATCTGCATGGCTGGATTTTCAGTGAATTTCTGTTGTTCAAATATGCCTATTGCATGTTGATGCTTACATACTCACTCTTTCTGAACAGATTTGCTGATTTTAATTGATATGTTGGAACTACATGAAGCAGTTTTTTTTTTGGGACGAAACATGAAGCAGGTTAAGTAAAATAAGTCCGCTTGCCTTACATGGTTAATTGACCAGTTCCTAACACAAAGCTTCCGCTTGTTACTTGAAACGTGAAATCACAACAAAAAAAGTATTTATACCCAATTTCTTTAACTTGTAGTGCCATATCAGTTGTGACGATAGTAAAATCCGAAACACGCAGAAAAATAACCGGTGTATAAGAAAGACATACCAATGGAAGCACAAGACGGAAAAGTTCTCATGAAATGCTGAATTAGTTTGACAGATGCCAATCCATGAAAAAAGACCCATGAAAGCTTCAGTGCAGGGTGCAAGCCTAAGAAGAAAGAAGCAATAACAGTTTATCAGAACACATATTCCTCAACTATTAGCCTGTTTGGATTGGCTTATTTGAGCTTATCTATTGACATAAGCACTCGTGAGACTTATAATCTCTAGATCTTTCTTAGAGTTTTTCTAGGTCTACCTCTGCCTTACTACAGCATGCATCTACATGTCTTCTCTCTACATGCCCAAACCAGCTAACGCTAGTTTCCACCATCTTTTCTACTATAAGTGCTACCCCAACTCTCTCTAATGTTGTCATTTTTAATCTTTTTTTTTAACAAATTGTCATTTTTAATCTTATCCCATCTAGTCTTGCAACACATCCAGTGCAACATCCTCATCCCCACTACAAAAACAGTTTGACTTTATTTTATCTTTTGTTATGGAAATAGCTTATAATAAGCTCTTATATACAATAACCCTTATGCTATAAGCTGCAAATTAAGTTGTTTATCCAAACATGCGCTGTATTTAACATAAGTATAGGTATATGATTCAACAATCCAAAACAAAACTTACCAATTTGAGACGTAGTCAAAAGCACGGCAACACAAAGCACAGCTTGAGACAAAACAAAAGCGAAGCTAAACCTTACACCCCAATGAGAATGCCTTATAGTCAAAGCAAGGAATAAAAGCACACTGAAGACGCTAGCAGATGTTGCCCAGTATTGCAATGTCAAATATTCAATCTCTACACATTCAATTTTCACACACATCACAAAATAGTAATTCATAATTCTAAATCCTAAATGTCAAAAAACCCTAAAAATAGAACCAAAATGCACCAATCAAAGGGAATTGCAATAAACCTTGAGGTTGAAGTTGTTGAAGCGAGAATCCACGAGATGATTGAATCAATTTGGAGAGAATGAGAGAAGGAAGAGTGATTGCACCAAGTAGAATTCCAGAAGAAGCACCTGGTCTGAAAAAATGGAAATTGATTAATCAATTAACCGATGAATGAATTCATAGAGAGAGAGAGAGAGGAACATACCTGGTGCGGAGAGAGAAAGGAGAAACAGAGGAATCGACGGAGATCTCGAGGAAGAAGGAAGAGATGGCGAGGAGAGAGAGGGAAACGCCGTGGGAGAGGAGAGAGAGAGGGAGAGAGTAGAGAATTGTAGAAATGAAGAAGAGAACGATGAGTCTCTCGCCGTTGAAAAACGACGTCGTCATGGAAAACGTTCTAAACCAGTATTGGGGTTTTACGCGGGAAGATGAAGCTAACTATAGAAAGAAGAAGAAGGTTGTTGGACTCTCATTTTTGTCAATTCCCAGTCAAATTAATTCACGCGTTCTGCTATTTCCACATTAATTAATTATCTTAATACATTCATTCATTATGTATTTAGAAGACTAGAAGACATTGTACCAAAAAAAAAAAAAAGACTAGAAGACTAACCAATTTTTAGGACTTTTGTAAATAAAAAAAATTGGAATATTCTCCCTCCTACCTCTAAAATATATCTCTACTCTATAATTTTGTTTAGTGTACTTATAATTTTTCTATACACAATTATTTTACGTATCTATGTATCTATCTAATCATATGTTATCGCACTAATTAATAAGTATAAAATCATATGAGTTTTCATATTTATTAAGTGGCTAACAACTCCCATAATAAAATTTAAACTCATTCTTTTTTGTTATAAATAAATAATTTAAAAATAATGTTTGATTATGATTTGCATCTAACTCAAAATTTGACTTTAGTAAAATGGAAATGGACTCCAATATAGTTTTTTTTTTTAAAAAGAAAAAGAGTTGGATAAAGTTTACTTTGAGTTTATGGTATTCCTACTTAATTAACCTTACTAAAATAAGAATAGATTGCAACTAAGTTGAATTTGAGTTTACAATAGATTTTGAAAAATTGGAATTAAACTTTACTTGAATATAATTACATTGGGTAAGTTAAATTTTGGAGAGGGTTAGAAGTACGAGAGTTATGATCTTATTGTTTTGTTTGTTTGAAGAAAATTGGCCGAGAGAGAAGATGGTGCGAGTGAGTTATGAGAGAAGTGTACAACTCTGTTGGTGCAGCGTAGAGTTTTTTTTGAAGCAGAAAAAAAATGTGTTTATTAATTAAGAAACGCACAAGATGTGCAAGTAACAACACAAAGAGTAGCCAAATTATACCCATAATTAATAAAACTCCACCCCTAACACCAAGGAGTAAACTGAACTCCTTATATCAGCACCAAAATAGTTGTGCATGAGTTAACTCACACAGGTACATTTATAACATGAGTTAACTCATGTAGGTGTATTTTTCAGCGTGAGTTAACTCACATGGGCGGAAATGAGCAAAATCGAATGGGAGAAGAGCAATTCTCTTCCCCATAAACGTACAATTCAATCCGAAAGGCAATGTCGTCCTTTTTTAATGCACTAAACTATTTGAA
>Ga0209282_1002721_pt1 | contig 10307 bp, 5 predicted proteins | sample Mtrugardesep15_FD_187529 | JGI IMG/M metagenome (GOLD analysis project Ga0209282, IMG submission 187529) | Root nodule microbial communities of legume samples collected from California, USA - M. trunc garden sep15 (SPAdes) (version 2) | ecosystem: Host-associated > Plants > Roots > Nodule...
AAATCTAAACCATTTATTTAATCTAATGGTGTTTGTTTCGTGGTCCAACAATGAGGGACTTAATTGAACCATCACCCTAAAAAAACAAGCATAGTGATCAAGAGCATGGTTTCTAGTCGAGCTATCAATGTCCCGCGGTGTACCATTTGCACTTGCAAAGATGCAATTTCAAATAAAGTCCTCTCTGTTCAATATTTATGTGGCAGCTCCAGGAGTCGAATCCACAGTTGTGCATGCGTTTGTCGCTGAGTGTGAGATCTGAAATTATCTTCCTCAATGTTGTCCAAAGTCTTGTCTTTTTTTGGAAAAATCTTTCGTCCATTGAAAAAGATGTAAGATGCCCGGTTTCATATCGACTGTTCCATTTGCCCAAGATTAGGGAAGAGTTTAAGCTCAAATTTCTGACTACTGGCTCAAAGAGTCCAAATCTTTTATCACTTGCACCATTCAATTATTGGTGTTGTTTCTTATTCTTTATCATATTAACAAAAAAAAACTAAAATAGTAAATTATTACAAGTCCATGTGCAGGACTTGTTAAAGGCATATTGTTTGAGACATCATTCAGTTGACTTTAGCACAATTTTTAAGTTTCTGCACACAACCGCAAATGAGGCTGCATTTGACTGCACTATTGCAATATCAAAATTCTCAAACCATGTGCTATTGTTACTGCTACCACAATTTAAAAACAGGAAGAAAAAAAAACTATAAATTGAAACCAATCTACTACGTTGAGAAGCAAAAGCAAAGCCTCAAAAGTCACAATTAGAATCAAATATGAAACTGCATTTTCCACTCTTATTTCTTCTACTTACATTATTCACCACAAAACCACTTCAAGGTGCAGAACAACCCGAAGAAGTTCGTGACACATCAGGAAACCTGGTACGAAACAGCGCAAACTACTTCATCCTTCCGTCTTCCATCCAATGTGGCACAAGATGCGGGATGACACTTCTCAACACAAACAAAACATGTCCTCTTGATGTTGTCGAGGAAGACGAAGCCATGCAATTTAGCTTTGTCCCTTTTAACTTCAAAAAAGGTGTTATTAGAGTTTCAACTGATCTCAATGTGATTCATAGTTTTCCAACAAACTGTTCAACTTCTTCTGTGACTGTGTGGAAGGTTGACAAAGTTGATGTTGTAACAGGACAGAGGTTTGTTACCACTGGTGGTATTCAAGGGAATCCTGGTCGTGAAACTGTTGATAATTGGTTCAAGATTGAGAGATTTGAGAGTGGTTATAAGTTTGTGTTTTGCCCAACAGTTTGTAACGAATGTGAGGTTGTGTGTAAGGATATTGGGATTTTTCTTGATGAGAATAGAAATACTCGTTTTGTTTTGAGCGATTTTCCTTTTGGTGTAAAGTTTCAGAGAGCTTGTTGTGAAGAAAATACAATGAAATGAGGGTTTTTTTTACAATGTTTTGATTAAAAACCCTCATTTCATTGTATTTTCTTAAAATTGATTTTGAAAATAGAATTTAAAAACTAAAAATGAGAATGCATTCAAACAGGCCCAAAACTTTTAGGACATTCAAATTACAGTTAAATTGGTTTAGTTACTTTTAAATTGGATTACTGATAAGTATATAAAAGAAAAGTTTAAAAAGAATGAAAAAATAATTAGTTGAACCAATCACAGATTCACAGTTCAATCCAATTCAACTGTGTTTAATATAGAGACAGTTAATACCAACTTGAACGTCTAACTCAGTAATCAACTTTTCATGCCTTTGATTGTCTAGTCTATGCCTCATTTGGACAGCCATTATAGCATTCCAAGATGAGAGGGATGTACAGAGAAAGTTCGAATAGGGTAGGATGCATCTTCTGTGGTGGGTCTAGACTGTCTTAGGAAATCCAGAAATGAGAAAGTGTTCAGTTATATTATATATAATACAGATAATATTGTTCATGCGACTTGCGCGCGAACGGTATATCATAACATTCTATACTATTTGATGTGAGACTTAATACCGAAATTCTTATCAGATACAATAGCTAAACCAAAGCTCCGTCTAGACTCAACTATAAGCAAAAATAACTAATTACACACAAATTAAGAAAAATGGTTAACCTCATTTTTTATGGGAGAAAAAAATAATTTCATTTCCTCCACAACAATTTATTTACATTGAAGAATATTGAGAATAATAGCACTTGAGATCAGAGTAGTAAGTAATAGCCGCAGAGTTTCAGAAATTCTCCTAGATATAAGCTTATTGCCTACGCATATATATAAGCTCCTGATAATCCTAATCCTTGTGTTACTATTAAATTTGTTAACACTATAAGAAAATATGTGATTTGCTACGACGGATTTTGTAGCTAATTTGTAGCGAATTGCTAGCAAACGAATTAAGCTAGTAAAATGTTACGGAATACCTATATAAAACCTTGTGTCTGAACATATCCAGCTTTTTCTAATAACTTCTGCAGAACCTCTACTTCTGGGCTAGTAAGGAACTGGCTTCAAATCCCATCTATCAATTGTGTAAAAGTGATGTAAATATTTGCCACGATGCCTAATAAGAAACAAAATTATGGTTATTTAAAATGTATACGAATCAAGACGTTGTTGCAATAGTATATGGAAAGATATTATTAAAAGATGTTATAATCTCAACTGTCATTAATCTTTGCAAACAAAATTTTATCGATCACCTCTAATTCTGTAGAACATATTCCAATTCTTATGGTTACATAATGATTAATGTAAATATATTTCATTCAGATAACTGAACTTATTTCGAAGTAACACATGCAGTACTAATTAATTCAAATGGTCAATTTCGTTAGGGTTACATAATTTATCTTTAAAATTAGCAAATTCTAAAACTATTCTTGAAAACATTTATAGTGAATAAAATCCCCTCTCTAGAATGAGTAAAATGCGATCGAAAATTTTCATTTTCGGTGATCAATTTAGAATTTTATTGATTTCACAGGCGCCGACAATATCTAATACTGAAATCGGGGATTCACTCAGTAATTCAATAGACTCCTTGGTGGATTTGACTTTATGATTGACCATATATGTCATGATATTTGTAATAATTCAAAATTATGAATCTTTTAGAACAATAAATTTTATGTTATCGATATATTTCCACTTGTAAAGTTGATCATGAACAGAAGTCATGATAGACAAGTCTTAAGAATTAAAAAAATTGATGAGCCATAAGTATGAAATATGAATAAGGAAAAAGAGTATACGTGTCAAGAATTAGACGCTCATCACCCTCTGGAATTGTTATTTCTTGATGATGTTACCATATGACAAGTCTAGTTCACTTTGAGCAGCAGACATCTCCAGTCCAGGTTGCTTGACCTGCATGCAAGAAAATAAACCAGTGATTCCACTCTCAGGAATGTCATTAAATTAGTTACAGTATTTTATGTAGATAGATCACAGAATTTAAATCCTCATAGTTCCAATATAGAAACCAGCTGTGCATATAAGTTGCAAAGAATCAATTCGTCGGTATGATCTGTAATCTAATTTGTATTATCTTCAAACCCAATTAAAACTAAACAAGTAATATCTTTGTTTCTAAATATAGGACCCTGATGCGTTGATGCTTAAATCACGCGAATTAAGAAAGTTGATTTACCCTTTAGGAAAGAGAGTTAACTTATTTTTCTATGATGGTATTTATTGCTAGTTACAAACAAAAGTACAGTAATTAGGGGTATTTTCTTAAAGAAATAATTAACTCAGTAATTAGATTTGTTAATTTCATGTAGTCTAATCATCAGAAGTAAACAAGCATAAGATATACACACACACACACACACACACACACACACACACACACACACGAACACACACACACACACACACAATGTTGTCACTTGTCAGATATAGTGTATTATTAGGAAATATATATCCAGCATATGAAAATCAAACATCCTATACAGCAAAGTCATTTCTTCATTGCTACTTCATATCCTTAATCCATACATATAACATATATATAATACGGTAAGTGCCTAAGAGGCAAACAGGTCAAACATGTGGCATCGTTGTTTAGATTATGGATCATAAGAATGATTGACATACCGTAAGCTTCATGTAAATAGCTTCTGAAGGTTGTAGGCGGATGACAAACTCATCGCTCCCTTCCTATTTACCATAAATTGTTCACATTAATATTTTGAAGACAACAGAAGTTTTTGTTATCATGACAATGTAGAATATAGGCTAGTGCAAATGTTGCTATCAGTGCTTAATTCTTAAAATTGAAGAAACAAGAAATAATATTTGCAGTCAGGACAATAGACAAGACACCAAAATGCAACATTGTAATATCAAAAAAGTCTACGATAAAACAGTAACAAAAACCTTTTTCTATCGGACAGATTCATTAATATAGATCAATTTATATCATAATATTGTACCTTAAATCTTTGGAAATTCTTCCCTGTACTGTTAGAGATATATCAATTCTAAGAGAAGTGGGTACAGATGTATGTATAATCTTATCTTCCAAAGTGAAAAAATTATATAACTGACACCAATTTCACTTTTAGGATTTGCTATAGACAACAGACAACAAAATATGCATAACAAAAGCATGGTAAAGAGAGAAAAACCAATACGTCATAAGGACAGTGCATACTTCTGAAATGTCACCAGGAACATCCTTGAATTGAACCTGAATTTCTGCCTTTCTAGACTCTAGGGCCTTCCCTGCTTTTCATAATGAATGGAACACCTGATGCAAAAAAGTAAATTGCCAAATGTAAAATAATGTATAGTAGAGAATTATGAGAGAGAAAAGGAACTAGAATACTATGTAGCACCGACATTTCAGACTCGCTGATGTAGTTACAGTCAATTTCTTCCAGTTTTTATCGGTGTATGTGTTTGTGTCAGTGCTTCATAGCTAGAATAGAATGAATATGAACTACTTTCACTTTCAAAATTGTTAAGCGCAAAAAGAAGTAGAAGGCTCATGTCTTCAAGAACAAAATGCTGGGAACATAATCATACCTTCCCAACTTTCATTGTGTATCCGAAGAATAGCAGTTGCAAAACTCGGAGTGTTTGACTCATCAGGTACAGTTGAGTCATCTCTAGCCTTCATATTGTCCAAGAACAACCTCATCACTTCTTGGAATAGCAGATTCAATCTGATTCAGTAGCTGAATGGTTGTCCAAGAAGTGAGTCATTATATATTCATTTATTACCATGTCCTGCCCTAGAAGTGATCGATACGATAAATTTCTGGTTCTTCGAACAACTCCCCAATCTGAGTGTTGAGTTCTTCAGCAGATTCTAGATCCCTACCAAAGGGTTTCTCAACAACAACAACACGTGTCCATCCACCAAGATCAGATAATAGGGGAAACAAACCAATATTAGATTTCTGAATAATAAATAAGAACCATGACAGGTAAAAGAAATTAGCCAATGCTTCAATATTCTCGTTTAAGCCTTAGTATCTTCTCCTTCGCCAAGGTTTGAACCTTGATCCTTCAACTCTTTCATCTTGTTTAACCCTTAGTATTTTCTCCGTCCACCAACACTACTAGGGCTTTTAAAGTATATGTAGCCATAGAGAAGCCAAAAAATTATATATCAATATCAAAAACATATAAACTATTACATCTTACATATATTCATGCAAGATAGAATAAATTAGCCAATGATTCAATATTCTCGTTTAAGCCTTAGTATTTTTCTCTTTCACCAAGGTTTGAACCTTGATCCTTCAACTCTTTCATCTTGTTTAACCCTTAGTTCCAGCAACACTACTAGGGCTTTCAAGTCTTGATCATCTAGCAAACAGATGGATACACTGAAGGAGGAAGTGCAACATAGAATAGCTTCCGAGATGAACCATGTTTACTATTTTTCAAATATTCTTGCTCTGAAATATCTTTATCCAACAAGCCAAAGCGATCTTCAGAATCATAAGGGCCACTTACATATTAAATCTATAAGGAAGAGAAAATGTGATAGACAGCTGGAGCTAACCAATTGTAACCAATTCGATACATCATCTAACTGTTTAGAGGAAACACCTTTCTCTGGAACAAGATAGCTGCGTATCAAAACATAAGTGTTAGGATCACAAACAGTTCAAACATGCATTTATACGAACTGATAGGATTAGCATAAAGCACATTATCGAACAAATTTGTGAAAGAAGCAGGCAGTGAGCAAATATCATGATATGTAAACACATTATTTAAATATAAATAACACCAACAGTTCTAGAGTCGTAGGTTTGTTTTATTTTTTCTAAAAATATTCTCACCTACGCAGTTTGTTTCTCAACTCATCTTCAGAGATCTTTGACCTTGCATAGCCAATAAAATGGAGAAGAAGGGGTCCCACCTTTTTGGTGTATTGTACACAGTCTTACCCAGTTTTTTACACAAGGCCGAGTCAAATAATCACCAAAAATCTTTACAAGAACAATTTCCATTTTTGAAGTGATGAAACCTCAAGGAGTCTCTGACGACAATCGTCACACCAACAACACTGGACATATACTTAATGGCATTGTGACAATCACCACATATTCTCAAATTCTTAAAAACCCGTATCGTCGACTGTCCATTCAAATTAAGTATCCCAAATGCAACAGCAAGCTTCTCACTATGGTTACAAAGACTCTCAGCTTTTTCCTCTTGATCAATATCATGCAGAACATGATCAGTGTCAGGCTTATATCCAGCCGCTTTTATTTTTGCAAACAACTCATCCAAAAAGTTATAGATTTTATCACTCTCCATATTACTTTTGTCTCCAGCAACAAAAGTGTGAACTCTATTTCCCACATGAAGCCAACTACAACCTGGAGTTTTTGTAATTCCTCTCTCTTTCATCAACATTCTGATTTTTGAAGCTTCACTCCATAATTTAGCAGTAACAAGAATGTTGAATAAAGTAACATAATTTGCAGATCTGTTTGGCTCAATCTCAAATAGTTTCTTAGCTGAAACTTTCGCCAACTCCACATTCTTATAAACCCTACAACCAGCAAGGAATGCTTTCCAAGCAATAGCAGTTGGTTCCATAGGCATTCTCTGTATAAACTCGTATGCTTCTTTGAGGAGACCAGCTCGGCTATAGATATCAACCACACACATGTATAGTGTTCAGCTTCAGGTTCAACAAGATGATCCCTACTCATTGAATTGAATATCTGAACTCCTTCCTCTACTAGCATTGAATGGCTACAAGCAGATAGAACACAAGTAAAAGTAGCAGAATCGGGCCTGACCATTGATAGTAGCATCTTCTCAAAGAGTAAAAGTGCTTCTTTTCCATTCCCATGCATCCCATTTGCAAAGATCATTGTGTTCCATGAAAAAACACCCTTTATAGGCATCATATCGAAGACATTCCTTGAAAGACTCAAATCACCGCATTTGGCATACATATCTACTAGAGCGTTTGTCCTTGCCAAGTCCCAATGTTTCCAATGCCTGAAGACATAGCAATGTATCTCCTTGCCCGTTTTCAAGCTTTCCGAAAGAGAACAAGCTCGTAAGATACTATAAATTGTTGTTTCATCAGGTTTAAATCCCATCTTTTGCATCTTCCTAAACATCTCCATCGCCTCTTCTATTCGGCCATTTTTCACGCATCCACCAATAACAACACTCCATGTATTTCATCTGCTTTGACTTCATCTCTGTTCATCTGAGAAAACATGTAAAGACCCTTCTCATATTCTTTGTTTGTAAAGTATGCCGTTAAAACTCCATTCCAAGACGCAACTTCTCAATGAGGGATCAAATCAAATACTACTTGAGCTTCTCGTACACAGAGACATTTTGCATACAAGCTCAACAGGGCATTGCAAACAAACACATCTTCTACCATCCCATGTCTCACCGCAAATCCATGAATTACTTTACCTGATTTCAAATCTTGCAAATCTGAGCAAGCACGCAAAATACCAAGCATAGACACCGGATCCGGTTTAACCCCATTCAATACCATTTCGCAAAAAACATTCAGACCCTTCTGAGGAAATCCACAATTGACATAGCACGAGGACAACAAGTTCCAAGTTACCACATTTCTATGAGGCATCAAATCAAATACTGTTTGAGCTTCTCTTACACATAGACAGTTTGCATACAAGTTCACAAGGGCAGTGCAAACAAACACATCTTCTAGCATTCCATGTTTCACTGCAAATCCATGAATTGTTTTACCTGATTTCAAATCATTCAATTGTGAGCATGCAGGCAAGATGCTGGACATAGCCATAGGATCCGGTTTCACCCCATTCAATCCCATTTCACGAAAAACATTTAGACCCTTCTCAGGAAATCCACAATTGACATAGCATGAGGACAACGAGTTCCAAGTTACGACATTTCTATGAAGCATTAAATCAAATACTGCTTGAGCTTCTCTTACACGTAGACAGCTTTCATACAAGTTCACAAGGGCATTAGAAACAAACACATTTTCTACCATTCCATGTTTCACTGCAAATCCATGAATTGCTTTACCTGATTTCAAATCTTGCAAATCTGAGCATGCAGACAAAATGCAAGACACGGTCATCGGATCCGGTTTCACCCCATTCAATACCATTTCACGGAAAACATTCAGACCCTTATGAGGAAATCCACAACTGACATAGCACGAGGACAACGAGTTCCAAGTAACCACATCTCTCTGAGGCATTAAATCAAATACTGTTTGAGCTTCTCTTACACATAGACATTTTGCATAGTTCACAAACGCACTAGAAACAAACACATCTTCTACCATACCATGCCTCACCACAAATCCATGAATTTCTTTACCTGATTTCAAATTTGTAAATCTGAGCACCCTGGCAAAATACAAGACACAGTCATCGGATTTGCTTTCACCTCATTCCATCCCATTTTGCGAAAAACATTAAGACCTTGTTGAGGAAATCCACAATTAACATAGCACGCAGACAACGAGTTCCAAGTAAACACATCTCTATGAGGCATCAAATCAAATAGTGCTTGAGTTTCTCTAAGACATAGACATTTTGCATAGAGGTTCACAAGGGCATTACAGACAAACACATCTTCTACCATCCCATGTCTCACCGCAATTCCATGAAATTCTCTGCCTGATTTCAGATCTTGTAAATCTGAGCACGCCGGCAAAATACTAGACACAGTCATCGGATTTGCTTTCACCCCATTCCATCCCATTTTGCGAAAAACATTAAGACCTTGCTGAGGGAATCCACAATTAGCATAGCATGCAGACACCGAGGTCCAAGTAACCACGTCTCTTTGAGGCATCAAATCAAATAGTGCTTGAGCTTCTCTAACACATAGACATTTTGCATACAAGTTCACAAGGGCATTACAGACAAACAAGTTTTCTACCATACAATGCCTCATCGCAAATCCATGAATTTCTTTACCTGATTTCAAATCTTGTAAATTTGAGCACGCTGGCAAAATACTAGACACAGTCATCGGATTCGCTTTCACTCTATTCCATCCCATTTCGCGAAAAACATTCAGACCTTGCTGAGGAAATCCACAATTAACATAGCAGGCGGACAATGAGTTCCAAGTAACCACATCTCTAACAGCCAAATTATCAAAAACACATCTCGCACCATCAACACATTTACATTTACCATAGGCATGAATGAATGCATTGCCAATGGAAACATCAGACATCACCCCACACCGAGTTGCATCATCGTGAACTTGTTTGACTTTCAAGGCATCGCGAGAAGCGGCACAAGCCTTGGCAACAGCCATGAACACAGGTTTGTCGGGTTTGATCCCACATGCCCGCAATGAAGTATAGATCTTAATGGCCTCATTTGGAAGACCATGAGTGGTTAAAGCTGAAATAAGAGTAGAACAAGTAATGGAGTCTGATTGAGGAATATTATCAAACATTTGGTGGGCACGCTTGAAATCTCCTGTATTCAAGGCTACCTTTAGGAGTCTGAGACCATGGTTTGAAGGGATGATAGCAGAGAGAGATGGAACCGCCATTGCTGCTTCAGTAGAACGAAGACAAAGAAATGCCAGAGGTTTTTAAATACTCCCTCCCTCCCTATAAACCTCCTTACCAAAAACACAAATATTAAGAAAATTTGACAATGATATGGCAACGTTATTAAAATTGCCTATACATAAATATTTGAGTAAATTACACTCCCCTCCCCTCAAAGATGCTTGAAATACACTTCTCTCCCCTCTTATGTTAAAATATACAATTTCCTCCCTTGAAAAATAAAATTTACACTCCCCTCCCTTATAAGATGCTTGAATTACAACCCCCTCCCTTGATAATTAAATATACATTACACT
>Ga0209282_1002722_pt1 | contig 10305 bp, 3 predicted proteins | sample Mtrugardesep15_FD_187529 | JGI IMG/M metagenome (GOLD analysis project Ga0209282, IMG submission 187529) | Root nodule microbial communities of legume samples collected from California, USA - M. trunc garden sep15 (SPAdes) (version 2) | ecosystem: Host-associated > Plants > Roots > Nodule...
TGTATTAAATAAAGATAACTATTTTCAATGTATTTCCTTGGTCTTAATGATTTGTGTCTTTTGTTTCTTGTATAAAGGACCGGAGGGAGTATTTTATATTTGAAAAAAACTAACATTTTTCTAACGACAACCCTTTTTTCTTCAAAAATACCCATTTTTTCTAACCACGTTTACATTTTTTCCTCGAAGTATTATTATTATATACATATATACTAGTTCTTTAAAAAATAATACATATATACTAGTATTTTTTTTGTTAAAGATCCTTCAATCTTGATTACGATTTTACATTACTCTCTTTTGATTATACAAAATTAATTGGATAACATCCTTTGATCTTAGTTGTGATCTTATGTTTATGATCTTGTGCAAGATCTCAATCCTAACAACCTTTGATTATAGTACTTACTAAAAACTTGAATTAATAACTAATATTTTACACTTATGTCAATATCACTTATCTTACACCTAAGTAACCTTATGTCATCATATGCATAAGCAATTAAGCAGTATATATTGACAATAATATTATGTTGACCAACATGTGATATGTCATGAATAATATAACAGTACTACTGTAGTACACGCATACAAGAAAACCAAGTGATATTGAATGAGTGGCGGTGGAGAAAATAGTACTGTAGAGAACTGAGCTGAATTTTTAGGCACTATGGCACTAACTTTCACATAGTTTCATTCATTCATATATTCATATTGGAAATGATTACACCAATGACTCAACCAAAATTATATTCCCATAATGGTAGGCTCAGCAACAATGGCGGAGAATTGTGATGATCCTAACAAATCCACACGTCCTTATTCTCTCTTTTTTCATTCCACACACACCATTTAGTCAAACACATATGATATAGTAACAGTTCATAAAAAAAAAACCACACATTATGGTTCTGATTAATTTCATTACAAGAACATGGACCAAAAACATAACAAACAAAATAACAAGTTTCAATGATGAACAAAAACAAGAACAATAGTAACTAGTTTGTTTATGCTACTTTGCTGTAAAGTAGTGTAACACAATATGGAGTTGACTCAATAATCATGATCATATATTTCACGGTTTATCTAAACTTTTTCATGCTCTCATCAATCAAAGTTTATAACTTTACTTTCTCTCTCTCTTATTTATCTCTCTGTTATGTATTCATTGCTTTCATGGGTCTATTTAATTTTTCTCCTAACCAAAAGGGTCATTTCATTTCTTTAATAACACGGTATCTTTTGTTTTTATTTCCATTTTCTATGTCATCTTCTGTTTTGTCTTGAACTTCTCAATTCTCTCATGTTCACACACACTATATGTGTTTATAGCTTCTGTTCTTGTCATGTTTTTGATGTTTTTGTTTTGTTTTCCTAGGTTTTGTTTTGAATTTTAAGCCAACACTTTTATGTTTTTGTTGATTTTCCTTTGAAAAAATGGGATTGGAGTTAAGTTTCCACTCAAAAAATGTGTTTTTTCAGTTTTACATGATTTTATTGTTTAGTCTTGGAATCTTGTTTGTAAGTTCAATCAATGAAGAAGGTTCAACTCTTTTGAAGTTTACAATTACTCTTTTAGATTCAGCTAACAATCTTGTTAACTGGAATCCTTCTGATTCAAGTCCATGCAATTGGACTGGTGTGTCTTGCACTGATTCATTGGTAACTTCTGTTAATCTTTACCACCTTAATCTTTCTGGTAGTTTGTCTCCTAGTATCTGTAATCTTCCATATTTAGTTGAGTTGAATCTTTCCAAAAATTTCATCTCAGGTCCAATTTCTGAACCTTTTTTTGATAACTGTAATAAACTTGAGGTTTTAGACCTTTGTACTAATAGGCTTCATGGACCATTTCTATCTCTTATTTGGAAAATCAAAACACTTAGAAAACTTTACCTTTGTGAAAATTACATGTATGGTGAAATTCCAAATGAGATTGGAGAACTAACATCACTTGAAGAGTTAGTGATTTATAGTAACAACTTAACCGGAATCATTCCGAAATCAATCAGTAAGTTGAAGAAGCTTAGAGTTATAAGAGCAGGTTTGAATGGTCTCTCAGGAACATTACCTTTAGAAATTAGTGAGTGTGAAAGTTTAGAGACATTAGGGTTAGCACAGAATCAGTTAGTAGGTTCAATTCCAAAAGAGCTTCAAAAGCTTCAGAATCTTACTAATTTGATTCTATGGCAAAACTCTTTTTCTGGTGAGCTTCCTCCTGAGATTGGAAACATTAGTAGCCTTGAATTACTTGCTTTGCACCAAAATTCGTTGATTGGTGATGTCCCGAAAGATATCGGAAGGCTCTTGCGGTTGAAGAGGTTGTACATGTATACTAATCAGTTGAATGGAACAATTCCACCTGAGTTAGGAAACTGTACTAATGCTGTTGAGATTGATCTTTCTGAAAACCATTTGATTGGCATCATTCCTAAAGAGTTAGGTCAAATCTCTAATCTTACCTTGCTTCACCTATTTGAAAACCAGTTGCAGGGTCATATTCCAAAGGAACTTGGAAATTTGAGGCTGCTAAGAAATTTAGATTTGTCATTGAATAACTTAACTGGTAGAATTCCATTGGAGTTTCAAAATCTTGAATTCATGGAGGATTTGCAGTTGTTTGATAATCAACTTGAAGGTGTGATTCCACCTCATCTTGGAGCTGTTAAGAACCTTACTATTCTTGATATATCCGAAAATAACCTTGTCGGTATGATACCGATCCATCTTTGTGAATATCAGCAGCTTCAATTCCTTAGCCTTGGATCAAATAGACTCTTTGGAAATATTCCTTATAGCTTGAAAACTTGCAAGTCACTTGTGCAGTTAATGTTGGGAGACAATCTTTTGACAGGAAGTTTACCTGTTGAATTGTATGAACTTCATAATCTTACCGCACTCGAGCTTCATGAGAACCGATTCTCAGGACTCATTAGCCCTGAAATTGGTCAACTTAGGAATTTAGTGAGGCTTCGCTTGTCAGATAATTATTTTTCTGGTTATCTCCCTTCTGAGATTGGAAATTTATCACAACTTGTCGCATTCAATGTCTCGTCTAACCGTTTAGGTGGAAGTATTCCGGACGAATTAGGAAACTGTGTGAAGCTGCAGAGACTTGATCTTAGAAGGAACAAGTTTACTGGTACGCTTCCAAATTCAATTGGAAATCTTGTGAATTTGGAGCTACTAAAAGTTTCTGATAACATGCTTTCTGGAGAAATACCAGGCACTTTGGGAGACCTTATTCGGCTAACCGATTTGCAGCTAGGTGGCAATCAATTTTCAGGACGCATCTCTTTCCATTTGGGGAGACTCTCTGCTCTTCAAATAGCACTTAACTTGAGTCACAACAATTTTTCTGGTACAATTCCTGATAGCTTAGGGAGCTTGCAAATGCTAGAATCACTTTACTTGAATGATAATCAACTAGTCGGTGAAATTCCTTCATCAATTGGTGAGTTGCCTAGTCTTTTAACATGCAATGTATCTAACAATAAGCTGATAGGAGCTGTTCCGGACACAACTACATTCAGAAAGATGGACTTGACGAATTTTGCGGGGAACAATGGTTTGTGCCGTGTAGGTACTAATCACTGTCATCCATCTTTAGGTTCATCTCATCATGCAAAGCCAAAGAAAGACGGTTTATCAAGGGAAAAGATAGTGAGCATTGTCTCTGGAGTGATTGGTTTTGTTTCTCTTATTTTCATAGTTTGTATATGTTGGACTATGACGAGGCGCCACCGCAGCGACTCTTTTGTTTCGATCGAAGAACAAACAAAGTCTAATGTGTTAGATAACTATTACTTTCCAAAAGAAGGCTTCACTTACAATGATCTCTTGGAAGCTACTGGAAATTTTTCAGAAGGTGAAGTTATAGGAAGAGGAGCTTGTGGAACTGTCTATAAAGCTGTTATGAATGATGGTGAAGTTATTGCTGTCAAGAAGCTGAATACACGAGGTGGAGAAGGAACGAGTATGGACCGAAGCTTCCTTGCGGAGATTTCAACTCTTGGAAAGATCAGGCACAGGAACATAGTGAAGCTGCATGGATTTTGTTTTCATGAGGATTCAAATCTTCTCTTGTATGAATACATGGAAAATGGATGCCTTGGAGAAAAACTTCATTCAAGTTCAAAAGAATTTGTATTGGATTGGAATGTTAGATATAAAATAGCTCTAGGAGCAGCAGAAGGATTATGTTATCTTCATTATGATTGTAAACCTCAAATCATTCATCGAGATATTAAGTCGAACAACATTTTGCTTGATCATATGTTTCAGGCTCATGTTGGAGACTTCGGATTAGCAAAGTTGATCGACTTTTCATTATCAAAATCTATGTCTGCTGTTGCTGGATCATATGGTTACATTGCCCCAGGTATGAATAATTTCAATGCAAAGGTACTACTGCAATTATAGTTTTACTAGTTATAATATAATTGAGACCAATTTTTAATCTATTGTTATAGTTTACTTTCCTTTGTCACTTTTATAAAATGAGTTGAAAAAATAATAGCTTATACTTAGAAAACATATCAAGGGATAGTATCAGCAGAAAAATTATCATTACCTTAGTGTTTAGTACAATATTATACAAAAATGATTTTTCACACTTGTGTTCCGAAACTACAATTGCGGCTGCATTGACTATATTAGCCTGCATAATTCCACAATATCATGGTTGTAACAATTTTAAGTTACGGTCCACAACTGCAATAGTAGCCGCAATATAAAAGGTTTTGAAGTCGTTTTAATGGCATCACAACCACAATTTCGACTGTATAGACAACATATGACCTCAATATATAGGTTGCAGTTACATGATTGTAATGTAAGACAATTGCGACAGCGACCACAATTTAGAATCATGATTGAGTCATTGTACCTTCTGTATTCTAATTATTGCTTGATTTATATTTATTTTCAGAATATGCTTACACAATGAAGGTGACTGAAAAATGTGACATCTATAGTTTTGGAGTAGTTTTGCTGGAACTAGTTACTGGTAGGTCACCAGTTCAACCATTGGAACAAGGTGGTGATTTAGTGAGTTGGGTGAGGAGATCAATTCAAGCATCCATACCTACATCTGAATTATTTGACAAGAGATTGAATTTGAGTGAACAAAAAACTGTTGAAGAAATGTCTCTTGTTCTCAAAATTGCACTGTTTTGCACAAGTTCATCTCCACTTAATAGGCCTACAATGAGAGAGGTCATTGCAATGTTGATTGATGCTAGGGAATATGTCAACCAATCACCAAACTCTCCTACATCTGAAGTTCCACTTGATGAATATAAAAGCTCTTCTTCCAAAGGTTAGAATGCTAAAGTGTTCAATCAATGATTATAATTTTTAGGGTTAAACAAGTTTTTAGTCTCTATAAATATTCACAGTTTTGTTTTTAGTCCTTACAAAATACTGTGACATTTTCCTTAAGCATTTTAGGGACCAAAAATGTTGATGGAAATTTTTGATAGGGACTAAAATGCTGACGGAAAATTTTTATAGGGACTATAAATGTTGATGAAAAATTTTATAGAGACTAAAAAGTGCGATTTTATTTTATAGGGACGAAAAACAAAATTTTGAATATTTATAGAGACCATTTACTTAATTAACCTTAATTTTTATTATTAGCTCTGTCCCTTAAGTGGTTGGAGAGATAGGAGGGGCTCCGTATATTGTATATGAAGATAGAGAGATATTAAATTCTCACAAGATCATATTGTACCAAAATTTCATAGAAGTGCATGAAAAAATCACAAAAGAGAATCTATTATTTTCTTGCTATATATTATTTGCCCCCAAAAATTTCATTGATATTGTACATAGTGGAACAATTCACCTCATACATTTTTTTATTAGGTAATGACCTATTGAAATTCATAGATGAATTTTTTTATTTAGATATGTAGAAGACATATTGACCTGTCATATTTTGTACATGCAGATGGTAGTCTTGAGTTGTGAATTACAAGAAGCTTCACTATGTCCTCAAAGGAGAGTTATTTGGGCAACACATTTCCACATGTTTGAATCTTGATCAATGATATCCCCTAACTCAAATGAATAAATAACTTTACCTCAAAGAAAGTAAAAAAATGCAATGCTTTAACACAATCAGGCTCATGTCCTTCATGTGCATGTTCCTCTACTATGTTGTTTGACAAGTTTTCATCCAAAGGGTATCAAACAAGTCTAATGTAGTATTTGTGATGATTCTATTAGCATACCAAAACTCTACTCAATGTAGGCACTCTTTGTTTGATGCCTTAGATAGTGAGTTGAGCATACAAAAATCTCCCCAACTCTTTGAACCTTAAACTAATTAATGATGACTATCTTTATTTATGATTTTGCACAAGTTAGCGAAATATAAATTGTATATATCTATGGTATGCTTCTCATCTTAGATATTTACAGTAAATTTCTATATAAAGTACAATCGCTGAAAATGATTCAAACACAGTCCATGGAGTGTTGAAAAATAGTGTCATGTTGGATAGAACATAAAAGAAAATGACATATTTACAAAATTTCAACAATATCCTTTTTCACTTTTAACTTATATCTCATTTTTACTTTCCTTTCACTTTCACGCATTCTCTCAACCACCTCCAACCTACCTTTTTAAATCTGTATAGTTGAGCTACAAAGGCCACATGAGCTATGATCTATAAGTCAATATAAATCGTGTTCTATAATTACTTTATTAATTCATCAATATAAAACGTGTTCTATAAATATTAAAATCATATAATTTAGTGCGAAATAAACAGATGAACATGCATATAAATTAGTATCTACTATATGTTTGGTCTATCAAAGATAATTACTCCATAATTAGGAATACTTGAAACTTGGAAGAACCTTTGATGGTAGCCTCTCAACAATAAAAATTTGAACCACATATAGAAGACGATATGAAACACGTATGGATGAACCTTTCATGATAGCCTCTTATAATTTGATCAAAACCAAAATTTCATTAAAGAACATTGTTCATAATTTAAATGCATTGCGTAATAAAAAAAAAAAGCGTGAAGACGGGACATAGTTACTATATGGATATTTTTCCAATAATAACATTGAAATATAATTAAATAATAAATCATTACAACAATCTTCCACTTGAATTACATATCGTAACAATTATATCAGAGTTATTTAGGGGTGCATCTGAATGATATTTATCTTTAGATTTTCTATTTACAATCTGGTCCACCTCATAGATCAATAATGGAATCATCGTGGTTATTTTCAATGACATATAATGTGACTAAATCTCAATGACCACCATATCAATACAGTTTATGACATAAATCAATATGGATGAGTGACATGGAAATTTCATCTAATGCGATCTCTAAATCATGCATATTTCCAACTGGTTAAGCTGAAATCTTTATGGAGATCAAACCAAAGTTTGCAAATTCAATATTTGCACAAACTATACATGAATGATTACAACAATAATAACCTCATGAACTTTATTTCTACAAAAAATCACAACGTAAAGTATATATCAATATCAAAACAAAAGTTTAAAACATAAAAAAAAAAGAAAACTCTCACTAATTCAAGACATCATTAGTGACAACAATTGAAACAATTAACAATAAATACTCCAATTGAAACAACATCTTTCTAATAAATTACGAATAAATGACCAATCTAAGGATGGCCTGGGTACATTTTATTTACATACTTCAACTTGAGGGTGATGTTGATATTTAACTAAATAATAATTGGAATAATTGTAAATATATTTTAGCTACTCGGGAAGGTTCTTAGCATAGCAAATTTATTAGCATACTACATAACAAATTATTTAATTAATTATCCTTCTTATGCAATTCTCTATATTATGCTCTTCAAACACACGGTTTCAATAAATCCTTTTTTTTTTTTGAGGAAATAATAAATCCCTTTTATATTCATTTTTTTAAATAGATAAAATGACAAAATTATTAAAAATTCATACAAATAAGTAGAGGTGTCGGCGTTTGAATCTCGATCATAATGTCCGATCTAACAATTTCAATATTTTTTTGACGGTTGAGTTAAGTTTATGAATATTCTCTTACTTTTTTTATTTCAGTAGATCCTATACTTTTCTCCATAAAAAAATTATCATATGATACTTTCAATTGCTAGAGACATATTTTGCCATCAACCATCATTATTGTTTTATTGGTTACATCAATCATTATTATTGTTATTCTTTTGATATGTTTCCGTTGTTTAGCATGAAAGGCTAAAAGAGAGAAATAAAAGAAAAATATATAAATGTTCAATAAAAAAAAATAAAAAAATGAACGACGCTCATCAAAATTTTGTATGATATTTTGTCAAAAAAGGAAACACGACACACTAACGTTCCTTAGATACATTTAACAATAACTCCAATTTATGAATGGTCTCTTACAACTTGTAAATGATCAAAACCATTTAATTAAAGTTAAAAAACATAGATTTTTTTTTCCTATAAAGCGATCCAATAGTTTTCTATTTATTACATATACAAAAAAAGAAAAAGTATGGCATCAATCTTAAGTTTATTTTATGATTTGATCATCTTTCTTTCTCTTTTTCTTGTTCTAACCAACCGTGGTAGGTCGTCATTTTTCATACCAAATTTTAATTTCTAGTTTTTCTTACACACAATATTTCACCACCTTTTATAAAATATTGTTTAAGATCGTATTGGACATTGCAGGTTCTGTTCCTTGCGTGACTAGCTTTGGTTGTCCAAGAAGTACGTGCTTTCCTCCTTCAACACCAAATTGCATTCGTGGTATTTGTGACTGCATCTAAGTATAACAATTAAGTTAATAAATAATGTTATGTTACTTGTAATCCAACAATTTTATATAATGTTGGTACTCCTATAATTTTCCTCACTTTTATTTGTACTTCTTGTCTTTCAATTCATTTGGTTGATTTAGAACTCTCATTAGGGGATTAGTGGATGATCTTAGTATTTGTTAGGCTGGCCTTACTAATTGCTAGTGGCCTTCACTTTTAGTGCTTATGTTCTATAAATTAGACACATTGGTCTAATTTTGATTCATCTCTTCTATGATGATTTTGTTTTTCCTTCTACTTCTATGTTTCCCTCTCTTGCTTTCTATATTTCCTTGAAGTTGTTAAGTTGTCATATATTTTTATCCAATTTTTGTTACATTGAAAAACAAGCTAGTCCTTATGTCATTGAGACGAGCAAAATAGCTTGTTTTGGCAAGCATGTGTGGAGATAATTTATTTAATTTTTAAAAATTAGTTGGCCACGGTTTAATTGTGTCTTTTTAATTTCAGTGTTTCATATTAAGTCGATAATGTTTTACCCAACTTAAGAAGTCGTTTTCTATATGACTCATTATCCGATTCAATAATTGTTTAGTCTTTTGATATTAGATCGGATGCGAATTTGATTTAGAAGTCATTTCTACTTGATTTAAAAATGTTTTCTGTGTTAGGGAGAGAAAATTTAGTTACAATATGAGTTTTGAGAGAAAATTGTGTTTAAAGTATGAACCATAAACATCATAAAACTTGATAAAAGAAAATGTAAATTAGTTTTAATTTTTTTTACCTCTTGTAAATCAATTTTTTTTAAATTAAAATATCTCTTCTTTTCGATCCTCTTTTGAACCAAGCATACATGTTACTAAAATCCACCATATCCTTTCCTCTTCATGAAAGCCTCTCTCATTCCCTTGATTGAACCAAACAGAGCTAAGATGATTGACAAACCATTATACATTAGAGTTATTTGTGCTTAAAGAAAAAGGAAGGATGGATATGAGTTATTTTATGGATTAGTGATTAAAAACGACGAGAGTAGAAATCGTTAAAGAGGGATTTAAAGGGCCCAAACTATTGATGGACTAATTTGAGCATTTTTTGCTGAAATTTTGAATTTCATAAAATAAACATGATCAAGACTAATTTGCCAAAAACTATTCAAATCAAAATTGTTTTTCATGGTTGCCTTGTTATTGATAAGTCATCACTTTTTTCAGATATGTCATCAACTTAAGGGTCAAACTTCATAGAGACTAATTTGTCCCTCATATAGAATTGTTAATGTCTAACTTTTGTATTATTTTTTAGGCTTAATTGCAATGATAGTCCTCTATTTTCACTATTTTACGGGATTGGTCCTCGTATTTTTAAATCTAACAGTTTTGATTCATCTATCATATTTTTGATCTGAACTCTATATATTATAAAGAAAAATGCTAAGATGATGAGAAAATATCAACATCTTTGAAATTGTAAAAAAAAAAAAAA
>Ga0209282_1002723_pt1 | contig 10304 bp, 1 predicted proteins | sample Mtrugardesep15_FD_187529 | JGI IMG/M metagenome (GOLD analysis project Ga0209282, IMG submission 187529) | Root nodule microbial communities of legume samples collected from California, USA - M. trunc garden sep15 (SPAdes) (version 2) | ecosystem: Host-associated > Plants > Roots > Nodule...
CCCCCCCTCTTGTGTTTTTCCCACCTTCATTTTAGTGGTGGATTTAGGACCCTGCTCGAAGGGTTTAAACTTGAGTTGTTAAATCTTTTAGGTAGGTGGTGCAAAAATTAAATTCGTTATATCCAAAATAAAAGAGGACCTCTTGAACTCATATTTGTATTTTTAAATTCAGAGGGTTCGGTCGAATCTTCTCAAAAAGCTGCATTTTGCCTCTGATAATCATGTATAACCACGACCCATAAATTTTTTATTGGCCCAATAAATATCAAAATTCAAGTCTATAAAGCATAAATGCAAGCACAAAATCAGACACGACATTATAAGTCAATACCAATAATAATTCGGGAAAGTAAATTAATATAATTCATTGTGATTATCGGATAATAATTTATGAAAATAAATTAATATAATTCAACGTTATTATAGTGTCATGTTATCGGACAAGACATGACAAGTCAATTATGATAATAATTTGAAAAAATAAATTATTATAATTCAATGTGATCATAGTGTGATGTTAGTGTCGAATTCCGAATATATCTTTTATCAAAAGTGTCGGCACAACTCAAATTCATGTATTGAATCACAAACTCCCAAACATGCGTGACGTTCCATTGGACCTGGGTTTGTTCTTGTAGCAAATTCACACAGTTTGCTACAGTAGCAAATCTCGACCGTCAATTTATGATTAGATGGTTCTAAATTTTCATAGCACACATTTCAACAACTTCACACAATATCAGATATTGACCGTTCACTTTAAATCAAACAGTACAGAACAAACATTACGTCCACAAAATAACTGCGTTATATCCAAATCCGTGTTCTATTCCTATTAATAATTTTCAAAGGTAATGGGTAGTATATTCTAAGTTGAAGTATCCCCTATACGTGCCTCCTATCATTGACTTGCGTAGAATGCATAACATGCATGCACCGCGGCTTCAAACTCATCATATGATAATAAAACTTTGCATGATCACTTAAAAGATGAGTTTTTTCTAACTTGTATAAATTTACATATGTTAGAAAATTTAAAAAAATAAGTCTGTATTGATGTTTCTGTATTAATGTTAAATACGTATATTTTTCATGAATAACTGTTGTTTTTCAATAAAAAAAATTCTCTTTTAATTGCTTTAACATGTACAATATCGTACATGTTAGACAATCCCTTAAAAGATTAAGATTTGTTATACATGTCTCTAGCTAGCCACTATTGAATTTTAAGATGAACAGAGAGGAGGTGATAGTGGTTTACGTGCAAGTATGTCAATCTCATTACCCTTTTCTTATGCCTTGATATATCGAGAAATTAAAATTGAGTAAATGAAAATGCAAAGATCAATACTTCATTTGTTTATAAACATGTACGAACGTTCATAATCTCAATAATATATTTGACTGATCAGGAATTTAAATGAGACAAATGCAGAGGATGTTGCTTAACGCATTTGCCATATACCCCTCGTTCATTAGGGACCCTTGTGACCGGTGTGATTGGGTCCACGTGATGCTAATGCATACATGCATAAACCAAATTCACCTTTGAGTTGAGTATTGTCTAAGCTATATTTGCTTGTTTAACTTGGATATATTTAATTGTATATTATGGGGTCAAACTCATAAAACTCACCCAAACTTTAAATTAAAGAGAACTATTTAATTGTGAAACAAATGGTTAATTAAAATTAGTGTTTCAAAAATCAGATTGATGACTGAATCGAGACTTCTGAAACATTGTTCAATTGGTTCAATCAATTGAATTACAGTTGACCGGATGACTACTAAAATAATAAAAAATTGAATTGATTGAACCACGGTTTAATCAGGTTTGAATTTCGTGGAAGTAAAAAAGGTTCAACCAACCAAAAAATATCAGTTTAGAATTCAATCAATTCAGTCGACCAAACTTTTATCTTCGATTATTATATTTATTGCAATTTTGATCACAACTCACAATTTTTGTCCAGAATCAAGATTATTTCCATCCTAAAAGCCACATTTTTTTTTGTTTTGTACTCCTACGTCACCTTACTTTTCCCTCCCAAGAAAGTGATGAGTCAGGTTGAAGGAGCTAGGTAGTTTTGACTGGTCTTTTACAGCATTTGAATCTTTGCTTGTATTGAAAAGTTAAGAGTACTCTAGCATACTAGCAGTGGATGAGGATGTGCACGCCATCTTAAAACTCAGATCAATCCTACGTACGTATTGAAATTTGGAACTTAGCAAATATCATTATCATATTAATTGTTTATTTGTCGTCTTTGCCGGTTTAAAGCTGAAATTGAAATGAATGGACAATTCATTGCTACAAAGTACTAAAACTTTTTTATGTTAAATTCATTAGTAATTATTTTTGCCCTTCTTATGGGTAATAGGACGGTGTACGAGGCAATCACTGAATAAATTCAAGCATCACATTTCAAACTAAATTCTTCAAATTGCAGAAACATGCCCTGATAAAATTCTGACCCTTGAACTTGAATTATGCAATAATAGAGAAAAAGGGTTAATTTTGTTTGCCAAATTCAACTGGATTGATATATTCTCACTCAATTGACCGTGCAAGCAAGGGGTAGAAGTAGGTCGTGTTATGCGTCCCAGTGTTGGGACAAATTACTGCTCCCTGCTTCCCTTCAACTTTACGTGCATGGTAAGTGAACAATGTTTGATTATTTGCTGAGGTGGTCTAACCTTGGTGGCGTTTACGGTAACAACAAGTGTGTGTCTTTGGGGTGTATTTATTTCGTCACAAATTATAAATTGTTTTGTTCAAAAATAAAATTGTCATAAGTTATAAGTCAATTTATAATATACTAGCAAAACATTAATGCATATTTTTTCTCATATCCTATACTTTTTTTAGTTTTTGGTAAAGACCATTTCCTATTTATTACCTTTTCTACTTTTAATTCTTTTAATTTTTCTTTCTCATATCAATAATAATGAAGGATAATTTTGTAAATTTATTTATGGTTCTTCTTTCCATACAAAATTGACTAAAAATTAAGTAGTTTTTACCTTAAAGCAGGACAAACACAACACTAATTGAAGTTTTCCTGATTGTGTCACGGCCCAACCTTTTATAGGTTATGAGTATCCTTCCTAAAGGGTCTATAAGGACCATGACATGGACCTCTCTCACGAGTCAGGATTACAATGAAATAATGACATCTAAATGCAATATGAACCATCGAGTTCGAATTTAACGTCATCACATCACCATCTATTCAAAGTTGCCTCAAGAAAAATACAAATTTAAAATTGCATTGAAAATTGTATGAGATAAAAGTTTGAGTATTTATTAAAGGTAAAGTTTGGAAAAAAAAAATTAAAGTTGTATTGAAAATGTAAAATAACATTTATTTTAAAACAAATTTTTTTGGCTAAAGTGACAGTCATTATAAAATAGAGGAGGGAGTATAAACTAGAGGTGAAATGTGATGTTATATATAGTCGAATTTTATAAAGCGTCATGTTAAATATCAAAAGGAAATTTAATATATAAGAAAAATATGATTTTAAACATGCTAACAAACTAACTATATAAGGTTTTCAACCAAACAATTAAGCTCAAATGATTAATGAGTTTCACCAAAGAACGAATGGTTCAGAAGAACTCGAATTCGATTCCTAAGTAAAACAATTATTGATCTGACTATATTTATCTCTCGACCAAATTTCGACTTATTATGGACAACTGCTCTTAAAAAACAGAAGGGAAACATATATAAAAAAAAAAAAATGTTAACAAGTGCCCTTGGGGCGTTTGTTAAGAGGTTTAAAGAGAAAATTTTATGTTGAAAATGATGCATTCAACACATTAAAAATTTAAAAATTAACTTTATCCATATGAATCTTATAAATCCCTTAACTAGTACCCTAAACTATATCAAGCTTTCAAAAAGTATGATTCAAACTTAAAAAATAAACATATGATATAATGTATTTCAAGCATAGAACTTTAAATTTTGAAAAATGCTAACGAGTAACATAAAAAAATTTCTTTAATAACCTTAAATAGTAAATATTTCTCAAAATTGATGAAATCAATCCATTAAAAATCAAACTCTTTAACTTTTTTAATAAACATTTTCTTAACTAAAGATTCTTAAGAGTGCGCTTACTCCTGATGATACTCACCAGCAACACCTCTAAACTTTTACCTATTTCATGTCATAACATCCAAATAAGAAAATTCATATATAGAATATTTTTAGAAAAAAAGTAAAATAAATAAAACAAAAAAGAAGCCTTAAATCTAGCCGAACTTCGAAGTTGGAACCGGCTGTCCCCAAACTGAATGTGACCACTGACCCTACTAATTATAAACCCATGACTTTTTTTTGGTTCTGCTTTAGGCCAAACAGTACCTAATAACTATTGACTGTTCCAGACGATTTTTCTGTGGCACGTTGCTAGTTGGAACTTGCTTATTAAGCTTAATTGCTTTAAATTATAATTGATTTTGCATTTAAATTTTTTAAGCTAAAGTATAACTTAATTTTTATATTAAAGTTTATTGTTTAATACATTTGTACCAAACATAAACTATTTTATATTTAACTCACTTTTAAATATTACATAAAAAAACTCACTTTTAAGTATTATCAATTTTATAAAATCAACTCAATAATATCCGAACTTGCACCTTATTCATTTCATTTTAGAAAGTTGGAATTGAAGCTAGATGGTACAACTTCTGATATATGATATATCAATACAAGTCAACAAGAATTTTACATTTTTACCTAAAAAAAGATTGGGCTAATGTAAAGATGATGGATGAGTGGGTGGAAATGTGAAACTCAAATCATTGCATTTCAAATCTCAGTCTCATACGTGAGCGCATTATTGTGAGTGGTGGGGAGGCTAGCTAATCCCAAATTCATCTACCAGAAGAACATGAGAAAACAAATAGCATGACATGCTTGACCACTTAAAAATTATCTAACTTCATTTTCATAGCTACTCTTTAAACCATAGAGTATAGAAAAAGTTACATTGTCCATGACTTGTTTCCGAGTCTCAATTTGCAATAATATAAATTAATTGAAGTAACAATTAAAAAACTGGTTTTAACAATACCACAAACAAACAAACAAAAAGCTGCAGTCCATTTATCAACACATTATAAAATGAGTTTGTGTCAATTAATTATGCTCGTGTGAGTAAATTAAGTTTGATAATTGTGAAATTGTTTCGCAACACATACATATTCGGTGACTAACCCTTACCAGATATTCCTCTAAAAATAAAAGCCCTAATCACGGTTATGGCACTCAAATGCTCTTTTAATTATTTTATAAACAAATACAGTTTTAATCAGTGTTGAATAAAAACTTGCCGCCGACCTATGAGCATAGTTCAGTTAGCAGGGGCAATGCATTGTTATATGTATAAGTCAAGGTTCGAACCTCAGACACCCTATTTTTTCACTTTAAAAAGGTGAATTCTAGCCACTAAATCCCTAAAAAAAATTGTTAATTAAGGAAACATGAGAGTCATCATTTGGGTTTGGGCAACTAGACATGTAGAATTTATTGTTGGGTTATAAGTGAAGCACAAGAAACATCACATGAGTTTGATATCACATGCTCAACCAAAACTTTAGACATTAAATTTATAGATCCTTTCAATTATACTATGAAATTAGACGTTCACTTTTACATCCAAGACATGACTTTACTTTTTTTTTTTTTAAAACGCGAAAACAAAATATATTATACCGCCAAAAGTTCTACTCAACGTAAGATGTACTGAAGAAGAACATCAAAAGTTATTTATGAAGACAAAATAGAAAAGACATGGAAGGAATAGAGAAAAATTAAAACAAGAAAAGCTACATAGTATATCCCATATATAATAAGAGATTAAGCCACCAAGCATAATAATCACAAGTAAAATTAGGATGTTTTGCCTTCAACCATCAATAAAATTGGAGCTTAACTTTATTTTACAATTGAGAAAGCTGAACTTCTGTGTGTGTCGAAAATTCTACTATTCCTTTCCTTCAAATTGTGACTTTTACTTATACTCCATTTAGAAGCATCTATATACCTATCTTGTATTAAAAAAAAATCTATACACTATATCCAACAAAATTCTTTTTATCACACTATTTCTTGTAAAATAAAATACTACTCATCAGTACTTATCCAAGTTCTCTATTCAACGCAAACACATTAATTACAATTGAAGAAAAGCAAGATAAACTACAATGAGATAACCAAATGAAACCTTCACGGGAGGGCAATTACTCATTGTTAATATAATAATGTACTGAAATGGATGAATTAAAACGTGATGGCAGCTGATTCTGGTAACGTAAATTTATCTCATTCTCATTCCTGAATATATACTATACCATCAATAAATTACTAATATGAGTAATTGAAATATGTGAAATTTTAGCGTAATGTGATTAAGGAGAGGGAACCAATGTTTTTGTTGTTGTTATGATGTTGCTTAACGCATTTAGCTTCTGTTTTGGGTCTCCTTTATCGAGCAAATATCCCACTCATGTGCTGGCCCTTTGTTTTGAGTGATTTTCAAGCCATCTAAACATTCTTTGTTCCTTTTCACTTTGAATTATTCTATATATGGTATTGCAACATTTCTAGTTGCTACTTTCATAAAGTATACTCTTTTTAATGAAGAGGTAACAACAAAATGAAATTAACAACAACAAAAATTGTCTGAGAATTAGTTGGTCAAAAAGTCGGATAAATAAAGTTTAGCTTTTGGTGCTACCTGCACCCATTAATAATTTAATAATGCTTTACATTTGTTTTATTTTTGATATTTTTTCTTAAAGAAGATAAAAAATTTTGTGACGCGTTGTATACTAAATGTGAATATTTTTTATAAGACGGGGGTTTCAACTTTGCTTTGCGGTGTTTTATGAGTCTATACGATTCTGCTGGATCCAACTCCGTTGATGTTATAATGTTTCACTTTTAGTTTTAACCCTCATCATTAATATTCAATTGAAAATTCAAAAGACAATGTATAACGACAGGTGAAAATTTGAGGCTTCCTTAAAATTAAGAATCTGAAATTCTACTATTAATTTGGCAGGACTAATTCTTCACATGTGGTGAGATGAATTTCTCAGTGCTGGCATGTCTTGGGACACTCATTACGTGAATGGTAAGTGAAGTTAATCTCACCACAATTGTCTTATGAATCAAGTATTAACAGCCATTCAACAGAGTTAAAAAAGAACAAGTTGATATGATAGTATATCTGTGCTTTCATATTTGAACTGCGACAAATTCTACACCATGGCCACTGTGGTCAGTTATTAGAGGAATTTCATGTTTTACCAAGACATCATTACAGTGCTTGGCTTTCACAATCACAACTTTTCAATTCCAGGGCCATTTACAAGGCAAGGCAAATAAGGGCATGGCCTTAGGTCCCTAAAAAATATTTTATTCAGTACATATATACTAATATTTAAGACGTATTATTATCACTTACTCCCCTCAATTCCTTGTTATAAGAAATTTTTTGAAAAAAAATAAAATTGGTCATATTTATAAGAGAATGTCATAACTTTTAAGATGTAGTTATTATTTAAAAGACTTTTCTACGATCCAACTTACATTCGTGTGGGGTCTACTATGTTGTCTTATTTATTCATAACCTAAACACACATTTTTTACAAATTATTTGTAACTGCAATATACACAGTAAAGTTATATAAATCGAAATTGAATACCATGTTCAAACTTATGTTATGGATTTTAGTTTTTAGTTCTCATATTGTAGATACCTCGTTAAGAATTCAACCCTGCAAAACACATTCACTTTGACCGTCATTTCAATTGTAACTATAACGACAAAATACTAACAATACACATATTTTGACTAATTTCATACTCTTTTCATAATATTCATTACGTTATTTTATCTATATTAATTTGGTTATTAACCATTTATTTAGTAAATTTATTTTTATATACTATTTTATGTTATTGATATGTATATCTTTGCCTTTTACTTAATACATTATCAGGTCCAAGATATTACAATTGCATCAAAAACAAGTTTTATAAGTTTCTCAAATGATTTATATCTCAATAATTATATTACATCTATATAAAATCTTATTAATGTTTAATGTTGGTTTACAAATACTAAACGTTTACTGTACCCGTGCTGAGAATGTCATAACTTTCAAGATGTAGTTATTATTTAAAAGACTTTTCTACCCTTATTTAATGATTCTCTTTTTAATATTTTTTTTAAAAGGATTCTCTTTTTAATATTAGTGAGTGTATTTAATGTTTCACAATTGTTTATAATGATAAATTTGTAAAAATATTCAAAAAGTTATATTAATTAATAATTGCATTGGTTTTAATGTTTTTTTATTTTGTTTTTTTTTTTTATAATAAAGACCGGATGGATTATTTAAGAGATTGTTATTATGAAAATATGTTGACACTATAAAAATAAATATAGAGCCAAAATTTCATGAAAAACGTTAAGTCAATAGAAAATCTCATCTCCATGAAAATATTAGTAATGAGAACACACATTCGCTTAAATATATTTTTCGTATTGAGTGTTAATCGATCAGACCTACTCCAACCCGTAATATGACCTGGGTTTAATATGCTTGAATTGAATCACAAACTTCAATTGAGTTTTGAACTAAATCAATTTTTATCAATCAAGTCGAACATGTAAAAGGGGAAACAACAATTTTTTATGATTTTTTTCTATTTGTCATTAAGAATTCGTCTTAGATATAAGAGTCATCTCATTTATATACTAACATAATAAAATGATTTTTTGCCTCAAAATCAATCCAAGTGTGCATCAGATCATGAGAGAGTTCGGTGACTCATCACATCTAAGAGATCATCACATTAGACTTTAAACAAACATACAAATAAAATTAAACATCATATTTCACCAAAAAAATCTTAAGACAATATGTAATAGTCCCCTCACTTTTATTTTGCTCAACATCTATTTTCCATCTAATGCCCGGCTCTTTGCTCATGCATGATATATCAATAGTGTATATGCATGCATCTTTGTTCACAAGTTATACGTAATACGTTATCCCTCAGTACTGCATTCTATTTAATTATGCCTCCAAACTCCAAAGTATATGTCAAAAGAAAACGAAGTGCAATTAAAAAATGAATTTCGCATGTTTTTTGCTAATTAATTAAGTAACGTTTTCTCAAAAAATTAATAATTAAGTTTTGTTTGGCAGTAACAAACTTGTTTAAGATATCAATTAATAATCCAAAATTCCGTAATGGTGAGTGTAGTATTGGTGTATGAATGTAGACATCAAATAACAGACAATAAACATGACGATTTCATCCTTTAAAAAAATGACGATGATACATGGCCGTCCAAAAGACCAACATACCTTTACACCGTAGAAGAGATAAAATTAGATGGGAGGATTACGTTTTCTTTGTAAACAATAGTTGCATCTTTAGCTTCATATAGACAATCAAAATTATGATGTTTGGTCGGTATCTTATCCTAATTATATATACATCAGTCACTAGCAATCAAAGACAATTTCAAATTTCGGTTCCTAAAGCCATATTTGTTTATAATATATACAGTTTTTATTCTAATTACTAGGGTTAATAATATGATTTTGTCCATTTAAACACAACAACCTAATATGGTCTTCCATAGTTTCCTTCAACATTGTGATTATTATTCAGCTATATATTGTTATAACTTACATAAAAAAAAACTTCATAAATTTGTCTTCTTCTTTATTTTGCTATGTATGTGATGTTGCATTTACATAGGGTCGTTTATGAGATTTTGGTGACCTAGGGTGAACTTGTAATTTGGGTCTTAACTAATAAATATATACAAACATCAAATTTGATACAAAGAACTAAACAATTTTTTTAGGGCCTAATAGACTCTTGAGAAAAAAAATGGAACCCAAATTTCATACTTATTTTTTGAGGTCTAAAGCGGTCGCCATCTTCGCCCTGCCTCAGATACGGCCCTGCATTTACACACTTTCCTTGTTCAGACTTTTGATATGTTGTGGCACCTCGTGGGCTGTAGCAGCTTGTTTATCTACTATATTTGTCTTGATTATTTAAAAAAACGAATAATACAACTATAATAATGATATGAATCATAAAATCAAATATGAAATGAGATATTATAAATCTTTGCAAAAAAAGAAATAAGGTATTATATGTACATTTGCTTTGCTTAAGTAATTGACCGTTAGTTTAAATATTTCAATTTCTACATTTTTTTGAGAGATTTCAACTTCTACATGTTCTCTG
>Ga0209282_1002724_pt1 | contig 10300 bp, 10 predicted proteins | sample Mtrugardesep15_FD_187529 | JGI IMG/M metagenome (GOLD analysis project Ga0209282, IMG submission 187529) | Root nodule microbial communities of legume samples collected from California, USA - M. trunc garden sep15 (SPAdes) (version 2) | ecosystem: Host-associated > Plants > Roots > Nodule...
CCTATGTCTAAACGCAAAAACTATAAAAAAAAATAAAAAAAAATGAATAGGACCACTAGTTAACATTTCCCAACTTTTATTAGTATCTCTAAAGTTTTCCATCACTATTTTGCATCCCAAAAACATAAAAATTGTTTTTTTTCATCCACAACTAAAATATTTTACAAAGACTTATTAAAGAATTATCATATAATTTTTGTATCCCAGAAAAGGTAAAGCACTTAAAAATTTAAGACTTTACCTATGCCCAAAACACAAAAACTATAAAAACAATTCTCAATTAAAGAATCCAAAAGGTGTTAGAGATTAAATATATATACTCTTAATCTTATTCAATGGGTGGTACTACTACGGTCTTACCACACTTTCGACTTTTATCGCAGTCCTACCATTATTTTTAGAACAAATGATAACCTTTACAAACATATATCTCTCCAATGTGGTGGGACTACAAAGTATCAAAATAACAATAGTTGATCTTGAGTACTCAAATATTAGTATGCACAAAATCAAAACTTGGTGACAACACAAAACACAACGGCAAGAAGAGAAACAACAAAATGGAACGAGACTTTAATAGTGCTTCCATCATATGAACCACCATTTGTTGATCACGCACCTGAAATTCATCAAAACTATGTGAATCAATAAACGTTACAAGATATGGTGTACTAAACATTGTATATATACCTGATAGAAAGTCTAAAGTAGTAAGTGTTATTGAGTCTTCAAGTGATTCAGTTGAAGAATTAATTGGAGAATCAACACGAGAGTCCACCGGCGAAGTTGAACTTCAAGGAGATGTTGGTCCATTGTCAACTAACTTCATACCATGAGAATAATTAAGTCAGCAGTATAATATATAGTTTTCTATTAGTACCAACATTTGAAATTCAATAAAACTATGTTGACGGTGTGCCCAAGGTGTCTAACATGTGTTGGTGTCTCACAATGAAACCTATATTTACATTCAATTACCTTCTTTTTCTTAGATTTGATCGATTTTTATCTGTTAGTGTCATGTTTAAATCCGGGTCTATGTCATTCACAATATATTTTCTCATCTTTTTTACTAGTGAATTAAAAGAACATTGATAACTAGAATTATTCATAGATACCTTTGTACCGGCAAAAATGTAGAGTTTGAACCTTACAATCGGAAGGGAGAGATGGAGCAAGAGTTTAATTTATGGTGATTTCGAAAGAGGAACCACCACCATTAAGCAGGGAGCATAGACATTGTGGAGAAGATTGAACTACAGTTGAAAGTTGTGAGCAACATGAAGATGATGGATTTGAAGAACTTCCCATTATGTAGTTTAGGCAAGGGCTCAAACTAGAGAATGTAGTAACACAACCAAGTCTGGCATAGTTTAATCAAAATTAGTATCTAATCCAGAAAAACATATAGTTAATTTGACAATGAACAATTGCTTCTGATGAATTAATCCTAATTTCAAAGAATAAAAAGTTAAGCATTTTTTTCAAGTGAGATTAACCTACCGAAATTAGCATCGAAGAAAATCGAACCTGAGACTTTTTGAGAACTCCTCTAAAGTCTCAAACCAACACCAAATTTTGGTTTGTTGTGACCAAATGTAATTTGTTGGTCACATGACGTGGAAAAATACTCCCTAAAATATATGAACCTGATTTAGCTTTGGAGAAAGAGTTGCTTGGTCAAAATGATTTGGCCACTTATTTAGGTACAAACATTTGAAAAAATGTAGAAAGATAAAAGAATTAAATAATGTGTAATTTTACAATAATTAAATGATAAGTATTTTTATGTCTATATGCCTAAATGATGTGACCAAATACTTATTACTAAGAGGACATTTGTTTCATGGACTAAAAAAATTCTTTATAAGAACAACATATAGCCATTCTTCCATAGATTACTTAGAACACAAGCAACACATAGATGTGGTAACAACTGACATCGAGAGCCTTGAGTTACGATTTTTGGGAAACACGAGAGATTGGTGAGGGGATCAATTTATGGGAAACACGAGTGAAGTGTGTGTGATTTTAGAAAGTCCTTGTGTAGTAATCATGAATGCGAATGGTGGTGGTTTTCCGTCAAATGTTTTGGTTCTTGATGGAACCAACTAGCAACGATGGATTATGTTGATGAAGTCATTATTTGGTGCTCAAAAAGTCTTCGAGGTAGTTCAGAATGGGGTATGAAGAATTGGGGGTGAATCCTACATTTTCACAAAAAGCAACTTTAAGAGATTTGAAGAAGAAAGATTGCAAGACTCTGTTCTACATTCAACAAAATGTAGACTCTCATCACTTTGAGAAAATCTCAAAGGTAACAAGATTAAAAGAGACTTGTGATATATTAGAGAAGTATCATGATAGAGGAGACAAAGTGAAGCTTCAATCTTTAAGGAGAAACTATGAACTAATGCTTATGTAAGAAGATTCAAAAATCAATGATTACTTCTCAAAGCTAATTGATGTGGTGAATCAAATGAAGACTTGTGATGAAATTGTGTCTGATCAACAAGTGGTTGAAAAGGTACAGAGGTATCTGACTTCTATGTTTGATTTCAAAGTAGTGGTAATTCACAAATCTAAAGATGTTAGAGCTATGAAGATTGAAGAACTGCAAAGTTCTCCAGAGGCTCATGAACTTCTTGTGATTGAAATAGGATTTGAAAGATCGGTTCAACAAGCATAGAAGGCTCAGATAACCTAGAAATATGGTAGTGACAAGAAGTCAAATAAGAAAGGCAAATGAAAGTTGAAGAAAGGAAACTGGTCTAACAGTGGCAACATCAAGATTGATGACATATCTAAATCCTCCAAGAGAGGAGGAGGTTTTGGCACCAATCATGGAATGGAGAAAGACTTTGATAAGAGAAGAGTGCAATGTAATAACTATGAAAACTTTGTGCACTGTGCTAATGAATGGTGGCATAGAAAAGATGGCAAGAAAGGCAATGAGAATGATGAAGAGTTAAACATAGCTCATAATGATTTTGAGGTTGTATTCTTGATGGACACAACCTGTGAAGGAGATCCAATATGTGAAGATTGGTATCTTGACTCTAGATGTTCCAATCATATGATTAACCACAAAGAGTGGCTCACAAATTTCGATTCTAGCAAGAGAACCAATGCCAGACTTGCAAATAGCAGGAACCTTGCACCTGAAGGCATATGTGATATTGTCATAAATAGAAGAGATTACAAGAATGCTCTCACTAAAAATGCACTCTATGTGCCTGGAATGAAGTGTAATTTGATAAGCACTGGACAAGTGGCAAAGAAAGGATTCTGAGTCACCATGAATGGTAATTCTCTGCAACTCTTTGATCCTCACAAGAAGCTTATAGCGAAGTCCTCATTATCAAAGAATAGGTCATTCAAGTGTAGTATTCAAAGTGCAAAAGAGGTGTGTATGACTAGAACTATAAATGAGGATCATGATTGGTTATGGCACGTGAGGTATGTCCACCTAAATTTTAGAAGCTTGTGTCACCTAGGTTCTAAAAATTTAGCATCTGGCTTACCGGTGTTAATTGAACATAATAAATCATGTGAAATATGCCATGATTATTAGAAAGTGACCTAAATTTTTTTGAGGTACATTCACCTTCACCATCAGTTCTCAAAACCTGTATTTCCTTATGAATTAAGATTTTGAACCTTTGAACACTTCAAGAGCTCCAGTTTTGAACTTGATGGTGTATAACCATATCATTCTTGTATACTCATCAACAAATGTGATGGAATATTTCCTCCTAAAGTTGGAGCCATAAATGATCTACATTTGTTGAATTCACAACTCCAAATGCAGAATTCGATCTCCGAGGCATATTTGAGACAAATGGTAACCTGCTAAACTTGGCACAATGTATTAGTTGAAAGGAGAAAGAGAACAATACTTGATAATGGAAAAGGATGCATAGTTTCTTCAAATGTTAAGTTAGACAATTTTGGAGACAACTTTGATTATGCAGATTTTGAATCATCTATCAGAATCTTATGATAGGTATGAGCACCCCAATTTCAATTTTTTTTCAAGTCTTTGGATTTCCTTCATCAAACTTGTGTAGCTATTTTGTTAGTGTTTGGAAAAGTAGTAATATGAAATTGTGGGAGGATGTTGATGAGAAATCAGAACAGATTTTGGGGATAGTTAAGCCTGCTAAGCTCAATGGAATTTAAAATAAATTGTTGGATTACATAAAATAAAAATAAATTTCTACATTTCTTTTTAAAAAAATATCTTATTTATTGTAATATCAACTAAGAGTCTCAACAATAATAAATAAGAATGTGCAACTAAGAGTCTCAACAATAATAAAAAAGAATTTTCATTTATTTAAAAGGATAATGCTACTTTGAGCGAAAAAATGATCACGAGAGACATCACAATAGATAAATGCGAATCTTTAATATTGCAACGCCTTCGTTATAAATATTTTCGCTATAAATAACATCACCCTATTTAAAAGTAGACTCAATAAGCACTCCAATATTTTTTGAGAGGAGTACCCAAAAATATGCTACTTCATTAAAAGTTCCTTCAACTGTGAAGGGAAGAATTTATTAAATTTTAAAACATGACAAAAATAAGTATTAAGTATTTAAAGATTAATTTTTTACTTGATCGAGAATGTTGGTTTACTTTTACTTCATAAAGCATTAAGCAAAACTAACACACCAGACCAAGACAATAATCAATCTTATGCGGAATGTCCAAGATCAATGAAATCGATTACGGTCCTACTGTTACTTTTATAACATTTGATACCCTTTGCAAACGTATATTTCTCCGATGTGGGACTTCAGTGTATCTTATTCTTCACACACTCTCACCTACAACAAGTTCAGCTCAAGCATCATGGATTCATGTCATGTAGTAACAATTAGGGGTGTTCATGGTTGTGAAACCAAACCAAACCGATCCAAATTTATGGTTTGGTTTAGTAACCAAATCCGTTTTAGTAAAAACCGGTTATTTTTGCATAAGTGGTTCAGTTTCGGTTAAAACCGGTTCAAAACCGGTTTACAATAAAAAAACCGGTTTATTTACTTAACTAGTTTTACAACGGTATTTTACTGAAACCAAATTTTCCCAAAACTTTCCCCATGTTGATTCCTTTTGAACTGGCCAAAGGTTTCGAAACTGAATCTGAATCCAAGTTCCATCAAGCTTCTGTAAGCTACCAAGTTACATCACTACATCTATAAGCTTTTGTAAGTTTATTGAATTAAGCAGCTTCTCAATCGATTTTCCTTGATTTTAATTCTACACTACTTAATAAACAAAAGAGGAAAAACTCTAAAACAAAGATGATAGAAGCTTAATGGAATTAGCAACATGAATCGAAACTTCAGAGAACAAAATTGGCCAAAATTGAAGAAATGGGAAAAAGAATGAGATAAGTGAGAGAAATGAGAAGTGCAGAGGAGGCAGGAATAAGAATGGTTACGGCACGGCGGCAGCTGTAGATAACGGCGATGGTGGAGGCGGACATAGACAAAAGATGAGACTGAGGCAGCAAATCTGGATGAGTTTTAGCGAGCAGAGAAGAGAAATTAGGAAAACTAGTCAACCGGTTCTAAACCAATTATGTAAGATTGAAACCGGTTTTTTATTTATGGTTGAGGTTCAGTTTTTTCACAAAATGGTTTGGGTTTTTAAATATGGAACGGTCTGGTTAGTGGTGTGGTTATGGTTAACTAGATTTTTTGAACACCCCTAGTAACAATAACAAGGAACGATAGCTAAATATAGAACTTGAATCTCTATATGCACAAATTAAGAAACAAAACACCACCAATTAGAAGAGAAAAAACAAAGTGGAACAAGACTTTAATAGTGCTTCCATCATATGAGCCACCATTTATTGATGGGACACTTTAATAGTTCTTTCTCACACATGTTTGGTGAATTCACTTGTTAGGTAAAGATTGTTCCATTGAAGGCTTTGTTGTGAAACTTTTTACCCGGAAATAGATGAAAAAAATCTCTTCGAAGGAAATTTGGAGAAAAGGACGACAATCATATTATAAAGATAGAAATGTTTTACAAATATGTTCTTTTATTGGTAATTGTCTTTTCCAAGAAAAAACAATTTAAAATAAAATAACACATCATATTACATTTATTCTCAAAAAATCTTATGTAGAGTGAAACTTATGTTGATAGTACTCTAGAGGATACCGTGAAATGAGGGAGGAAATCATATTTTGTTGGAAAACAGAGACAAGAAATAGAAAAACACATAGCTATGCCCGTCGAGATCGCTAGTCTTATCACTAATTAAGGATTTTAATTACCCTTTTTATTAGAATTTTGGTTAGGTTTTTTAGGTTAAATTACAAGAGGGTACTTTAAGTTTGAGGTTTGTAATAGATTAGTTATTTAAGTTATTTTAGTCACAAATAAGTTATTTAAATTTGAGGTTTGTAACACATTGGTCATTTAAGTTATTTTGGTCATACATAAGTCATTTTAAGTGTGTAAATGTTTTCAATTTAGTTCTTCTGTTAACTAAACATTACAAAAACGATAATGTGACAAAATGACTAAATAAAAAACGTTTACAAACTTAAAGGGCTTATGTGTGACCAAAATAACTTAAATGTCCAATCTGTTACAAACTTCAAACTTAAAGAGCTTATATGTGACCAAAATAACTTAAAAGATTAATCTATTACAAACCTCAAACTTAAAAGACCCATGGATAATTTAGCCGATTTTTTATTAGAATTTTATTTAGATCCCACTAAATTCTACAAAACTGATTTATAAAGTGAAGACCAAAAAATTCTATGTTACCTCCAATTATGAAAAAATGTCAAACTTTATCTCGATGGATCACAAATAAGCTATAGTGTCACCTTAAAATTTAAATTACCCTACAAAATCTGATTTGTAAGATGAAAATTTTCGTTTATCATTTTAGAGTAAATGGCCTTTGGTATAAACACTTTATAAGAATTCTTCAATTTTATTGTTACTTCTTTTTTCTGGGTGGCATGACAAAGTAACGAGGCAAAATAACAAGAAAAAAGTAAAGTCAAAATTAAGTTTCAAATTTATCTTTCAGGATGAGGGACTCCTTACCCGAGGATAATCTTAGTGAGCATAATACCTTAGATATGATCCTTCATTAGCCATAAAATATGCATAGGTATTTTGTTTCTTTCTAGAGGGGGCACCCATGAGCTAAGAATTTTTTTTTTTTTAAGGAAGCTAAGATTTTTATTTATTTATTGTTAATTCATTAGAGAATTAAAGTGTTTATAAAGTATGTGACATAATCTTGTACAAAATCAACATAATATTGTAAAACACAATCCCGTAAATTTCTTCGATGCGGGACTCAAGTGCTTCTTATTTAGTTCTGTATGCACCACCCACCTGGTTCAGCTTAAGTATTCCAGTAACAAGGAATGTTAACTTCTACTTGAATCGTCTTCCACTATAACCACGACAAACCCAAATAGATCTTTAAATAGGTTTACTAATAGATCTTTACATGTCCATCGTGGATATTTTTGCAGATGTTCATCATACTTTAGTCCATCGTCATTCCTAAGTAAACTAAAATAGATCTTTAAATAGGTTCATTAATATGTATTTTAATATGTGCATTAAGAAAATAAATAAATAAAAATTGAAAAAAGTAAGAGTCGTATGAATTTGAGATGGTGAGACAAACTTTAATAACTACATTTCTTATTTTAATCGTGGGATCCGTCAGTTATTGAAGATAGTCATTGTATAATTGTCTATCTTTTCCCTCCTTCAATATGTGTTATTAATAGGTTGATGTTCTTATTAATTAATTGACCCGTCATTGGAGATACTCTTAGCATCTACAATGGTAGTAAATTTAATAGGGTTCGTAAATAGATATCATGTGTAAAAATCATTAATTTATAACATTTTAATAAAATTAATTATTAAAGACTCGATGACTCTAATGATATTAAACCGTAAAAAGTCCTTAAATAGATTCACAAAAATGTACTTTAATATGTGTATTTAAAAAATAAATAAATAAAAATTGAAAAGAACAAGAATCCCGTGAATTTGAGACAGAGAAACTGATTTTTATCTATTTTCTTTCTAATTTTAATCGTTAGACTCGTTTGTTAGTTACTAAAGTGTGAGTTATAAATTTCTTTCGTTTATTAGTTACTAAAGTGAGAGTTATACTAATAGATACCAGTTTTTTTTTATAGAGATCCGTACTTAATAAGTTGAAGACTCTATTATAAATGCTCTCATTTTTCATATTTATGTGTGTATGCTGCAACCAAACAAGATAAATTTTCTCATATGATGCTTTTTTTTAAAAAAATAATACTCCTCCCGTCCCAAATTGTATGTTATCTTAGGGAAAAAAAATTGTCCAAACATTAATGTTACTTTTCTTATTATAACCTTAATTATTTATTACTCTCTCTTCTTTCAATTCTTTTATTTATATTTCTCATAGTATTTATTAAGGACATTTTTGTAAAACAACTTATAATATCTTTTTTTCTACACAATATTAATTGCATTTCTTAATATATGTGAAATGTCCAATACGTCATACAATTTGGGACAGAAAGAGTAGTACATAAAATTTCAAAACTTTTAAGAAAATTAATTAACATTTCTATTTTCCTAAAATAGGCAAAACATTATTACATATTACCTCTGTCTCTAATTATAGGACCCTTTTGAAAAAAAAAATTGTCCATTTTTATAAGACTCTTATGCTATTTTCAAGTACATTAATTAATTTTTTACAAACATACCCCTATTTATTTTATATCTTTTTCTTCAATCAACATTAAATATTACATTAAAAACATACATTAACTCTCTCTTAAAAAGACAAATTTGTAAAAACAATAGTAATTGCAAACAAATTTATTATCATTTTTAATTTTCTTAATTCCCGTTATTTTTCTAAAAGAGTCCTATAATTAAAGTCAGAGACAGTAATATTTAACCCATTTCACCAAAACACAAACATTACTAATTCTCAAAGACCTGCCTTATTTTATAATGGAAGATACCCATTACAAACGCACATCTCTCCGATGTGGGGCTCTAGTGCTTCGTAAGTTAAGAATAACAAGGAATGATCACATTGCTACTTTATATCGTTTTACTCCAAAACCAACAATCACAAACCCCAAACGTATTAACATTCTATTCTTAATTATCTTATTTACTTGTGAGATAAAAGTTCTTCCCAATTTAAGTATAGAGATATTAACATTTCTGGAACATGACTCAATTTTTCAACTCAAATGACACTAGTTGGAGTGGTAGCTACTGTATAAAATATCTTCTGAATATTCCTTATTAATTATACAGCTACATTACATGACAACGAAAGCTAAATATATAACTTTCACGCAAATCTTAGTATGCACAAAATCAGAATCAGAAATGAACGACAATACAAAACACAATGACAATAAGAGAAAGAACAAAGTGGAAAACTTGTTTAAGACATAGTGACTAAACCGAGTCATTTCAAAAATTTGGTTTCCAAATAAAACAGCTCCATTCTAGCCAAGCCTATCAAACTATTCGCAATTAACAACACTAGACTCTTGCAATAGAATTTTTTTAGTAGTTAAGGTAGTTGAACTCCTATTTCATATTCAAATCTACCTATTAATGTTGCAAACTATAAATCACGTCCAGATATTTCACAAACAAACAAACCATATTGTTATTTTTTTTAACTCCATCATCACGTCTTATATTGAGAAGAATTAGTTAGAGAGTACATTGTTAGGCCTACTAAATCCTCACCACTATTACATGATCCATACACATTAAGTTCTCGAATTAAATAATGGTACGTGGATAATGATTTTATAAAATTAAATGACCAAATTCAGATCATATCACTGAATTTTAGTCCTCTTTTGTTTTAATGGATATATACTTCTTTTGTGTGTTCCTCTTGGTCAGTGGTTTTAACCGTGAATTTAATGGAACATTTTGCTGGTAAAACTGTTTGGCACAAAATTGAAAGTTATTTTCTTTTAAAAAAATATATATATAGAGGGGTTTGCTAGGATACACCCACTAATTTTTATTAAGGTGTGTTTTAGCAAAGATATATAACTAAAAGTTATTAAATACATCTTTAGGTGAATGTTTGTAAAAATGCACTCCATAAAACATTTTCGGTTATTGGTTGACAAACTATCGATGCTCTCAGCTAATGCATCGTGAGTTTGAGAGATGTTAGATAGTATAGTTAATAAAGGTATTTTAGACTATTATATTTTCTAGTATATATTCTTATCG
>Ga0209282_1002725_pt1 | contig 10297 bp, 2 predicted proteins | sample Mtrugardesep15_FD_187529 | JGI IMG/M metagenome (GOLD analysis project Ga0209282, IMG submission 187529) | Root nodule microbial communities of legume samples collected from California, USA - M. trunc garden sep15 (SPAdes) (version 2) | ecosystem: Host-associated > Plants > Roots > Nodule...
GAATGCCTCGATGATTTTATAGAAAACTACATTTGTAAATGTTGGGATGCATTGGTGATTTTATGATCTTGAGTGCAATTCTAGACTATGAATTGTCACTCAGATATGATATAGGTTCCTAAGTTTTGAAATTATTATGATGTCTCTATGACCCAAAAATAATTGATGGATATTATTTGTCCGATAAATGTTGTAAGTGTTTGGATGGCTCGATGATTTTAAAGAAAACTACATTTTGTAAATGTTGGGATGTCTCGGTGATTTTATTTCTTGAGTGCAATTCTAGACTACGAATTGTCACTTAGATGTGATATACAAGCCTATGTTTTGAAATTGTTATGATGCCTCTATGACCTGAAAGGAATTGGTGGATATTTTTGTCCAATAAATGTTGCAAGTGTTTGGATGCCTCGGTGATTTTATAGAAAACTACATTTTTAAATGTTGGGATGCCTCGGTGATTTTATGATCTTGAGTGCAATTATAGGCTATGAATTGTCACTTAGATATGATATACGAGCCTAAATTTTGAAATTATTATGATGCATCTATGACCCGAAAGGAATTGATGGCTATTATTTGTCCAATAAATGTTGCAAGTGTTTGGATGCCTCGATGATTTTATAGAAAACTACATTTGTAAATGTTGGGATGCCTCGGTGATTTTATGATCTTGAGTGCAATTCTAGACTATGAATTGTCACTCGGATATGATATATGAGCCTAAGTTTTGAAATTATTATGATGCCTCGATGACCCGAAAGGAATTGATGGATATTATTTGTCCGATAAATGTTACAAGGGTTTGGATGCCTCGATGATTTTATAGAAAACTACATTTGTAAATGTTGGGATGCCTCAGTGATTTTATGATCTTGAGTGCAATTCTAGACTATGAATTGTCACTCAGATATGATATATGAGCCTAAGTTTTGAAATTATTATGTTGTCTCGATGACCCGAAAGGAATTGATGGATATTATTTGTCCGATAAATGTTGCAAGTGTTTGGATGTCTCGATGATTTTATAGAAAACTACATTTGTAAATGTTGGGATGCTTCGGTGATTTTATGATCTTGAGTGCAATTCTAGACTATGAATTGTCACTCAGATACGATATATGAGCCTAAGTTTTGAAATTATTATGATGTTTCGATGACCCAAAAAAAAGTGATGGATATTATTTATCCGTTAAATGTTACAAGTGTTTGGATGTCTCGATAACCCTTAAGCAAACACCAATGCTTTCAAGTCAGGAAATAGGACCTATACATTTACATGAGGATATTCATAATAATATGGTGGAGTAGGGTAAGACCTTGTATGAAGCTAGTGACAATGCGATGCATTTGAAAAAATATGCCTATAGTGCTTTTTAAAAAATTCATCCAATTAATGTATAATAATTAATTGAAGTGAATTAAGCACATTGAAAAAAAGTTGTAAACCGCAACCATGACTAAAAAAACTCCACCATAAGTATATACTGTACGAATAATTATTATATATCAGCATTAGAAAATTATCATGAAGTAGATTTTTTTTTGTTGACAAAATTATCATGAAGTAGATATACACTTATAATGCTTCAAAATAATTATTCCTCCAATCAGTGAACAAGAATTAAGTATTCTATGTTGATAGAGAATTTAAATTTGATTTGTTTAAGTAATATGACTATATTTTATAAAATTATTACATTATAATATGATATTATGTTAAATAAAATACTTGAGGTGGTAAGAGTTTAACATTGTAACTTCAAGGTGTTGAGTTTGAATCCGCTCGAGGACAATTATAAAATGGTTGTTAGTGCTACTTATCAAGTCAACTCATGTGAATCATTTTAAATTTTGATTTTTTTTTAATCCCGTTGATGTTTAATACATTAACCAACAAACTAACTGAATGACCAACCAACTGTCAAGTAGTAGTTTTTTTTAAGGAACTGTCAAGTAGTAGTTAATTAGTTACATATATGCACAACAACTTGTAATACAAGCAACTGTCCAAAACTCACTTATAGTATGTACGATTAACAAATATTGCAACTGGAAATTATGTTGTTCCAATTGTTGTTGCACAATCACATTCTGATGTGTCTATTCCTCCATCTCTTTTTCATATGTTTTGCAAAAATCTTGTGAGGCTTCTTTAACACAATTACCTGAGTCCTAAACCATGCATTAAAAGGGATGCTTTGGCAATTCAAATTCCTGAAGAAAGACGAATACATGGATGTATTAGAAGGTTGCCGGTATCATCTTTACGGATGTTTGATTCATCTTTATAAGTTGTCTATTTTCATGCCAAGTTGTTTTCAATTTGGAAATTAAATAGTCATGGGCATTTAATCTTTCTTGAGAAAAGAAACGATTTTTCTTTCTCATTAAAAGAAAATATTAGGACGAGTTGGTCTCATGAATCTTGGTTTTTGAAGTCAGATACTTTACATTCATGAATCACGCAGTGTTTTGCAACACATCAAATAAAATCAAGTCATTGAATCACGCCCCTAATAACAATCATTGATTTATGTTTTTATTGCTTGAGGAGTATTCTCATCTCCCTTCGTGGATCTAAGATTAAGCTTTCAATCACTTTAATCATCTTCTTGTTGAGATTTATATGTCCCAAAAATACCATTTTGATGTAAGAGGCACTAGCGTATTTAAGATTCTGGATTAGGGTTCAAACTATTCGACCTTAATAAAAAAATAATTATAAGATTAATAATGAGTGTGTACGGGACGGATCCATGTATTAGAGTGTGTAGGCTTGTGCCTGCACTAAATTTTGAGATTTTTTTTTAGGTGGTAGAAATAGAGTAATATATAGTTATAATTGAAATATTGACTAAATAGTCTACACAAACCACACAACATTTTTCTATTGGCCCATACATAAACACACACTTTGACACTTAGGGCAATTTGGAAGGATCGTAACAACTATGTCTTTAAAAATGCGGTAATAGATCCCCAAAGCATACTTGAAAAAGTGAAGTTTAATTCATTTCTATGGCTTTTGTCGAATCGCATTCCGATAGCATTTGGTTTTCATGATTGGTGGAGACACCCACTTCTTTGTATGGATGTCATGTAATCTTGTTCTTGTTTCAGTTGGTGGTGGCATCTTTTGGTTGGTGCCTTGTATTTGTAACAAATATTCATCACTGGTAGCACACCTTATGTGGGGTGAACCACGTAGCGTTTTGAGCAATATATTTCATTTTGATTTGTTCAAAAAAAAATGTTTCAAATTTATATATGTTTATTTAATGTTTCAAATTTATATGTATGTGGTGCCCCAGTTTTCAAAATTCTTAGATCCGTCATTGAGTGTGTACAAAGATTTGTAGAGAAGAGATGAAAAAAGAAGGTTAGAAGTGAGGATATGAGATGTAGGCAATAATTTTAAATTCAGATCGATCTTCAACTTAGTTAAGATACAGTGAAAACACTGAATATATTTTTACTAGAGACTTCACAAATACGCAATCCAATTATAAATGTCACTATCGTAGTCCATACCCATTCTTTATCACATGTCATCATCAACCATGAGTATCAAATTTAGACTTAAATTTTCATGATTTAAACGATACTTTTTCATTAAAATAATGTTCAAAAACTAATAAATTTTAAATTATTGGATGAAGGTTGACATATTCATGTTCAAATAATATACAGTGGAAAAGATTAAAGTCGAAACAACTAGAAAAGTGAAAGGATAAATACTAGTATATTGCTGTTGCTCCACGTAGGAATTGAAGAATTTGTCTTTAATGAAGATCGCTGCCACTTGAACCTAATTGTTTGATTTTTAAAATTTGTTTTAAGCATAAGATATTAAAATATCTTTGTACACTTATCATAAAATAAAATAAAAAGATAAAATTACATCCGTCATCCCTCCATGTAATTTCGTATAACAATTTTATCTTTTATTTTTTTTTACATCATTTTGTCCTTTTAATGCGGTTGTATATAGATTTTCAGACGTTAAGTTTAAAATTCATATAAAAACATAAGCAAATGACTATATAATTGAACAATAATATAGCTCATATCAAAATAAAATCACATATTTGAATCTTAAAAAATCATATACAAATTGATAAAAAAAAAATACAAAAATAACACAAAAAAATAAATGATAAAATAGCTATTTAAAATTAAGTTAACTCAAAACAAAACTACTTTTGCCTTAAAAAATGTAAACGTTGAAAAGGATGAAGCAAAAATGCATACGTTGAAGTTGAATACTATTAATACGTGTCAAGATGCTTATCCATGTGGTCGTTAGCTCCAATCCAACCACCACTATTAGTTTTACTCACTCATCAATCTTCATCAGAGCCTAAGCTTCTTTGTCAAACTCACAAATCCAACCCATTTGCTCTTTTTTTATTAATTTAATTAATAAAGAAAAGACTCAGTTAAAAAAGACACAATGCTAATGAACTTTTTTTTTAATTTTAATAAAAAAAGACACAATGCTAAGGAAATCTTTTTTTATTATTCTAATTAATTTTGTGAACTTGTTAAAAAAAAAACTCAAATCCAACAAAACGAGACTAATTTATAATAATTTTGCCTTCAAATCATTGACGTCTGATCTTGAAAATTTAATTGCTTCATTTAAAAAATGAACTTGTTGCACTTAAAGTGGGGTTAAAATCCTCTCGGTTTATAATTTTTTTAGAGAGATAAAGACACATAAAAAGCGAAAAATAATTAAAGATGGTGAAACTCACATAAAATGTGTTTAGACAAAAAGTTTAGGAAAAGAATGAAAAAGAGAACTTACTTTTATTTTTTAAATTACATACAATCTAAATAGAATTGTCATTCTCTTACTCCCATACCATACCCCTTCTCTATCCAAAAGGTTGATGCCATTTAAGTTTTACCCCATACACTTCATCAACAACTATTGTTATCAAATTAAGGCAAACCAATCTTTTCATTAGAATACTGCTCTAAAACGGTTAGATTTCAGGTTATTGAAGTCGAGACAAGTAGAAAAGTGGATGTATTAATGGATGTTTTCACATAAATTTTCATTTGACACAATTGTCATAATATGTTTTCCTTCGGTGAATTTCTTTAGATGTTATTTTTTTTTTTATGATTTTTAACTAAATTAACATGATTTTTTGAATTTGTTGTACTTATCCAAAAAACTTAGTTGAATTTCTTTAAAAGTCACTTATAGATTATTCAAGATTAACTTTTTAATTCAATGTGAACTTTCAACTCACACTAATCTAACACATATACATTATAACCAACAAAATACACATTTTGTGTCAAGCGAAACTCACATAATTGAAATTGAAAGTATATGTCAATATATTTGGTTGATGTAATTCACCTTTTAAGTTAAAAATAAAATAAAAAAATTTAATATTGATTTTAACACTAAAATCTATTGTTCAAGTTCCTTAAAAAAAGAATATATATTGTTTAAGTCACTTTTACATATATCAAAGGACAAACCACTTTACCTTCAAATCACTTTCAATCAATTTTACATAATCAATTATTTTAAAATCAATTTTTATCAACATAAAATCAAACATACACTACAATAGATTTCCAAACGTCATTCTACTTTACTCGTAATATAATCATACATTTAAAAATGACATTTTTTACATTTTTAAATACTTAATTACACGAGTTTTAAAAATTCTTATTATACTTGTTTCACATTTTCCTTATTATTATTATATATATATAATTTGGTTGAGTACTATTGAGACGTGTCTAGATGCTTATCCATGTGGTTGTTTCCTCCAAGGACCGTAATCCTTGTCAAACTCACAAATCCAAACCAATTGCCCTTTTTTTATTACTCTAATAATTAATATTAATAATAAATAAAGACTCCAATTTAATTTATTTTTATTTTTATTATATATATTGCCATATTTTCATCAACCAACGTTTCAAACTTCAAAGCAGTAGTAATGGCGTCTGATCCTGAACAACCCCCACTTTCCTCTTTCTCACAGGTTCTCTTTTTCTTCTTTGTTCTAGAACATATGTATTCTCAATTTGAGTTTCATATTGTAACATGTGCAGTTTTTGAATTCGTTGGTTTCCCAGAATGAAACTGTTGAAATTATGAAAGCTTAAAAGGGGTTGGAATTTTACTTGAAAACAATAATGGGTAATCTCAAAAATGCGAACTTGTTGCAGATAAAATGAGCTCAATCAAAACTAGTTGAACTGCTTCATTTGAGGGTTGATATACTGAATTTCCCTTTATGTCCACTGAAATAACAGAATTAAATTTATCAACTTTGTAAATGAAATCAGATAATTATGTTTGTTTCAGAGTAAAGATGTGTCTGACACACATGTGGTTATATTCAATCTTTTTTTTTTTTTTATAAATAATTACTGATGTATACATGTGCGGTTTCCGTGTCTGTGCTTCATAGTTATCTAGTTGGTTTTGGTTTTTGGCTCTTTTGGGGAAAAATTGAAGCAAGAATAAGCTGAATGCTTGCTTGCAAGTAGATAGACAATATCCTTCATGCATAGATTAGAGACTAATGTTGTTTTAGTGCTAACTAAACTAAGTTGTTGCCATCTTTTGGTATTAATTCGCTTATGTGGCACTTGAAATTGAAATGCATTGGTTTTCATTAGAAAGGAAAGTCATCCTCTGAGGTTACAAGTGAAAGAGAGCCTCTGCTTAATGGATTTCATGGCTCTCAAGACTATTCCCTCTCTGCTGCAATTCTTCCGTGAGTGTTATTTTTTTACTCGTTGCTTTGCACAATTTATCATCCATCTTTATTTCTGTTAAAACAAATATATGCAATAGATGTTAACAGCATAAAGAATCAACTTTAAGTTTGAATTAGCTACGGTAGAGGACAATAACTTCTGTAAGTGGTGCTGTGTTGAGGACTTTAATTTCTCAGCGTGGTGTTATGTTGATTGTGTTTTCTGGGTGGAGAAATGTGTTAATCATGAAGGATAGAGAATGGCTGATGTGAACTGCATTGTCATGGGGAAGGAGTCAATTGCTCTTTCTTTTTATATCGCCTATTCATGTCTCTTGGTCTCTGTTTGATTCATGGAATATTGTGCCGTGGAAATATTTAACTAGTCGTATAGACTAAGATAACCGTATTTGGTTTGTTACTTGATGTCCAAGAAATGATAATGTTTTGTTCTTCTAAAAACTAATGTGGTGGTGGTGAGGATGAGTAGTGACAATGAATTTGATCTTATCAGTGAGCATTACTTTCCTTCTAACTCACCTCACATTTGCCACAACAACAGCATGCGACACAAGCTCCTTTCAACCGTTTCTTTTTCTTCAAGAAATCACTTGGTGCCAAATGCCATATGCCACCTTGAGCTTTTAGCTAGCCTGTTGCAACTTAATAACTTATCAAAACGATAAAAGTAGCTTGTGTCGCATGCTGCTGTTGTGGCAAGTGTGAGGTGAGTTAGAAGTCTCGCACCGCTTGTTAAAGTGGAGACTGAGCACTTGATAATTGAGAGGACCCATGAACCCAATGCCTTAAGGTTTTGTGTTAAGATATGATGTCCAACTCACTTGTGTGGTTGCTCTTGGCCCAATGTGGATGATCCCCCGAGCTCTCCCCATGACCCAACAACTGTGTGTTGATTAAATATTTATCTTGTAAAACTCTTCCTTCTTTTAGATTTCTTCCTTTTCTTTCTGCTTGACATTGATGAAACAATTTGACAACCAAACTGAAAAAAATTAGCATCATTTCATGTTCAGTATCTATCCTTGATTTTCTAATAACAAGTCTTTAATTCACTGTGCGATACTCGCTTGTTCAAAAAAGAAAAATGTGATACTCTTTCCTAGTGAAAAGACGATGAAATATAAAATAGGAGCTCTGCTTGTAGACTTAACTAAAGCATGTTTAAAAAATCTCAGATTTCTCTTCCCAGCTTTTGGTGGTCTACTATTTGGATATGATATTGGTGCCACATCTAGTGCAACAATTTCCATTCAGGTAAACCATTCTACTCTACTTTTGGTACTGCTTCAATATTTTCATTTGGTGGTGTAGCACCTGTAATAATTTCCAGAACTTTAAAGATTCTGATTTTTCTGCTGTACTATTGCTAGTTACATTTTGAATGTTAGAAGTATGATCTCATAGTATATTAGCTTTTCCATGCTTTATTTGTAAGGTATTCCATATACTTCAATATAATATGACCATGATCATTAGTTGTATTAATTCATGCATTGCATTGCATCACCTGAATCCATGTCAGAGGCACCAAGTAACGTAATTTCAGTCTGTTGTATTAATTCAAGCATTGCATTGCATCACCTGAATCCATGTCAGATGCACCCAGTAATGTAATTTCAGTCTTAACAGTTAGATGATCTCTTTGTTGAGTTTTTATGGTGTCTATTGGTTAGACACTTTTTTCCCCAATAAAAGTTGTGGGTAGAGATCCAAGTGTAAAAGCAGTACAACAGGTCATCTTGGAACATATGATGGAGAAAAGGGATATGAATCCAGTTTTTATCATGAATGATTTGTTGGGAAACACAACAAAATTCACTCTATGTAATTTCTAGTATCCTGTATTTTCTTATTTCCCATCTCTTATCGGTGTCATTCTTGTTGCCTTTCTCTCTTTCTTTTCTTGTTGCTCATTTTAATCAACACAGAAATGGACATTTGTTCTGGTATTTCCCAACAAATAGTATATGAGCTTGGCCTATGGAAGCATAGTAATAAGTGATGGAACTCAGAAATGGAAATTTGAGAAATGAGAGTTGTGAATTGCGATAGAGAGAATAAAAAGAGTTTCTATTATTGATCAATCCAGAATTAAAGAGTTAACCTTTTCTCAAAGGTTTTTCCCTTTACACCAGAACTTATTTATTTCTCAAAGATAATCGCCCTATGTACATTTTGTTGTATATCCTTTTCTCCTACTAATCCCTCAAACCCTCTCCTAACTTCTTATTGTCTCGTAGTGTACGTTCTCCATATTTTCTTCTCCCTCTCATTATTTCATCCACGGCTTCACCAACAGTGTAGTCTTTTTCATTGTGTGATGGAACTGGCTTTTGATTGCCTTGTATTTATTGAAGTAAAATGCACAATGCATTCATATTAGTAGTATAATACATGGAAATTTAGATTTTTATGCTGGCGCCTTTCTTGGTCACTTTGATTGATTTTAATGTAACACTAAACAGTATCTTTCAAAGCTGTTATTCTGTTGCATGTTTAGTGGTGTGCTTGTGTACTTATAATTTCCCTTCTTTGCAGTCACCATCACTAAGTGGAATACCTTGGTATGACTTAGACGCTGTTGAAATTGGACTTCTTGTAAGTTTAAATTAAATTCTTGTTTTGTTCTTTACTTGGTCATATCGTCTTTTTGTCATTCTTATGAATCATTTGTTAATTGTTGCAATTGTATGTTGATCTTGAATACGAGTTCACACATTGATGCTTGATGTCTTTTGCAGACTAGTGGATCATTATATGGTGCCTTAATAGGCTCTGTGTTGGCCTTCAATATTGCTGATTTCTTAGGTAATTTTGCATTTTTATCAGTTATCATTTTAGATATAGTATCCTTCCCAGGTGAAGCTGACATGACAAATTTTATTTTAAGGGAGAAGAAGAGAGCTGCTTGTAGCTGCATTGATGTATCTTGTTGGAGCCCTCATAACAGCATTCGCTCCTAATTTTCCTTTATTGGTGATTGGGAGATTGGTATTTGGCATAGGAATTGGACTGGTATGCTCTTTTTTATGCTGGACTCTTAGTCTTATTGGAATAGGCAACAAACCATGAAATTATTATATGGAAACTGCTGCAGGGAAATCATCTGAGATATTTTATGCGCTCAAGATATAAGAATTAGTATAATATGATATGAAATATTTTCTAGATATTCCAACAATTAAGAAGAAACATTTATTGCTTCATGTGTAAAACAGCAGTTGTAGTATATTTTACAAGAACATATAGTCCTTTGTATTTGTACTTACACATTCTCAACTGATTTTTATCAACAGCCTAGACAATGATAATCATTCCACTGAAACTTTATATCTATGTTGCATGGATACGTGTACAGTACCGGTACCGGGTACAATAGCTATTTTTATTTTTGAAGAAGCCTAATAGGGTACAATATTTTTATAAAAACTAAGGTACGGGTACATTAATAATATATAAATAAATGTATTTCATAAGTATTACATTTAACAAAAGAATATACAAGTGTATTTCATAATTTATTACACCCC
>Ga0209282_1002727_pt1 | contig 10296 bp, 3 predicted proteins | sample Mtrugardesep15_FD_187529 | JGI IMG/M metagenome (GOLD analysis project Ga0209282, IMG submission 187529) | Root nodule microbial communities of legume samples collected from California, USA - M. trunc garden sep15 (SPAdes) (version 2) | ecosystem: Host-associated > Plants > Roots > Nodule...
AACACCAATTTTCTCCAACCCAACACCTTAAAAGAAATTATTAAATAGGTCCCACAAATAATTTTATATCATTACATTTCAACAAAATTTATTTATTTTATTAAGATTGATTAAATGAGACCCATGAAAAAAAAAAGAGAAAGGGTACTTCCATAACCACCCTTTTCGATAGCCACCCATATATTATATTCCACAATGGGGTGCCAAATAGGTGAAACATCCACCATTATGAATGGTCTAAGTAATCACAAATAAATTTAAATTTATATATGTGAATATATGTGTGTGTATACACCTTTCAAATGTATATAACAAAAGTACAGTGACACTCTATCTGTCTCATAATATTTATATGATTTGATAGTTTCATAGATATTAAAAACAATCATAAATGAAAGAAAGAAACTAATGATTTTACCTAATTATTCATATTCACTATTAATGTATTTTTAACAATCATAAATGAAGGATAATAATTTCGAAGTGCTCTTCCGTGAGCTTAGCTTGCATAATTTATGCAGGGGTAACAGTTCGAACCTCTGACACCCCGCTTTTCCATATTTATAATGTGTGAGCTCCGGCCATTAGGCTACCTGACAAAAAAAATCTTTTTTTTTCGAAGTGCTTCATATAATTATTTATTTTTTAACTGTGCACATAACATTGATTAGAATGTAAAATTAAAAAATATAAGTACTCCAATTTTTTTTACCATCTTTTTAAAATAGGGTTAAATATATTTTTGGTCCCTATAAAATTGCGACCTTCTAAGCTTAGTTCTTACTTAATTTTAATAGTTTTGTTAATCCTTACAAAAAAAATTATTTATAATTTTAGTCCCTGCTAAAACAATTTTTGTTTAATTATCCTTAAACTATTAAATTTTTTAACGATTCTTTTTATACAAGTTTATAACACTATGAAAGGTTCATTTACTAAAATCTAGAATTTTTTAACATGAAATAAATTAAATATGAATTTTTTAAAACGACAAAAGTTTAAGATATAAGTAACAAAAATATGGACATAGAAATCAAATTTTTGCGATATTTTTTTTTGGAGGGACTTTTAATAACGTTCTTAACACGCTTGTAAAAAAATGTTGAAAAACTTAAGAGTTTAAGCATAAATTAAACAAATTTGTATGGAGTAAGGACTAATATTGAGTGCAGATTTGTTTTGTAGGGATTAAAAACCTATTAAAAATAAGTAAGGACTAAACTTAGAAAGTCGCAATTTTATAGGGACCAAAAACATATTTAACCCTAGTGTGTGTGTGTGTGTGTGTGTGTGTGTGTATATATATATCATTTCGATAAGTTTTCACCTTTGGAGAAACTAGATGTTAGAATGGTGGTAACATCGTATCTGAGTGGTCGCAGTACCATATTGATATTTTGAAAAAGTTAAAAGTTAGAATTGTGATAACACCATATTTGAGTGGTCTAAATACTATAATAGAATGGTCACAAACCTATTAGAGTGGTTTCAGTTTTAAATTCGAGTGGCCTTAATAGTCATATTTGATGGTGTAATTCTCAAATGATTAGCTACAGTATAATACTTAATCGTATAATTATAGTTGAACTTATTTTATTGTGAAGGCGATGTGGTTAATAGTTTGTCTTACTCAATTTTGACAGTACCACAAAACGTCTTAAAAGAAATGACTTGGTCGTAACTCAACCAGTTATAACTTCAATGTATTAAAATTCATTTTCAAAGTAGATTTTGGAAATTCAAAATAAGAATAATTTAAAAATCCAAAAACCGACATGTTTTGTTACCATCTTCAATAGGTTTGAGCTTTGACCATTTTGGAATTCTTGAAAGGCATGGATAACATGCGTTACCATCTTTTTTAAAAGGATCTTATTAACAAGTGTTTTAAGGGTATTGTTTAAGGAAACTATAAATAGAAATATTCTTTTGAAAGTATAAAGCAAACATATGGAAAAAGTAATAATCACACATGTTTCTATACAAAAGTTACTACTATTGATACCTTAAACAATACTCCAAAGACATTTGTTAGCATTTCTCTTTCCAAAAGTACGAGATAATATATCTTTAAAAGTACTATGGTTTCGGACTAGCCATGTTTTTTAGGGTAGCATTTGGGTGACATAGTATTTTGTGACATTGATCAATTACAATGTCACAATCTTTATAGAAGAAGAGAGAAAAAAAGTCACTTATGACATTGTGGTTGGTCAATGTTACCAATGTCACAAATTATATGTCACTCAAATACTATCCTGTTTTTTATGTTATCATAACAACCGTATCAACTTCCTTTTTGTAGGATTTAGAGACAATCTCAACTGTCCAATATCAGAAGTTTATCTTCAATTTTAGACACTCTTAGCCCTAGTATGAACTAAATTAATTGGGTCATTATTTTATATATATATATATATATATATATATATATATATATATATATATATATATATATAGTATTTGAATGTGTGGATGATGGATCCCAATGCACGATTACATCTAGTGCTAGAAAAAAGAGAAAATACTTCTATTTTTGTGATTAATCTTCACTAGTCTTTTCCTGTTTTTGATATTTGGAATAAGTATCGTTTGTTTTGTTTGGAAGGAATATTTACCTTCCAAATAATTTTGAGAGTGTCTTTGAATCTCCTAGGCCTATTCTCTTATTATTCACTCCAATCATGAATTATATATTGACTATTTTGAGTTGAGTATTTATTATCTCTGGAGTAATTTCAGACAAGGGAGCTTGTTTGGTTTAAGTCATATAGAGAATTTTAAATGATTTCACATAGAAAGAAGGAAAAGATGCAGTTTTGATGTTGCTGAATAAAATTTTCATCATTTTTCAAAGACGTGAGTGTGATTATTTTTCGTCATTTTAAAAGGTATATATATAATAACAGAAAAGAGAGTATTTTTCATTTAATCCACTTGCTTAATTTACAATATTAAATTAAATAATATTACACGTATAATTTTATAACATAAATATTTTTCCAAATTGAGTGTTTTTAAATCTAGTAAGGAAAATTTAGTTTATGAAAATTATTACATTAATATCCAAGGAATCAATATATATCAAATTTTGGATTCTTTGAAAATCAAAGGGTTAACACCAAAATACTTGTTAAAATTTTATTTAAGAATTGAGAAAAAAGCAAAAAGGTAACCACTTTAGCTAAGGAATAAATAACCATGTTGGCTAGTCTCCTAGTGAGCTAAATAATATTAGAGTTTGTTGCAAGAAAATAATAACCTAAGACATTTAAAATAGAGTAGAGCCAAATTCAATGATATCTTGATCAACCTTTTTGACCTCGTCCACGGTTGTCTTGTCATATTGAGATCAAATACCCAATTGATAATCAAGATTAGGTCATAGTCATGTGCGCTCTAACGTTTAGAAGGGGTGGTGGTGACGGTTTAGAAAGATTTATACTGTAGATTGTAAAGATAAATTGGAGATGGTATGATGGTACACTTCTAAAATGATGTTTTGATTTCGTCAAAATTCCTCCTTGAGGATGTCGTTAATAAGCCTACTAGTGCTTATTAGTCATTGCAAGTGGTGGTAATGGTCAGGAGAAATGACTCTGAGATTTTCTAGTGGTGGTAATGGTCATTGCAAGTGGTTGCGCAAATGACTCATAATCGGGATTGATATTTTTGTTTGAGAGAAATCGGGATTGATATTGTTAGCTGGGGACTAAATTCATGTACATCGATCTAAAATGATACTCCCTCCGTAAAAAAAATACAAATGTAAATACAAATACAAATGATATTGTGCACTATTTTTATAGTTTACTTTGACCATATTTTTTAACTAATATATAAATACCAATGTTAACATGTAAAATGTTTTTTGATTTGTCTCGATGAATATTTTTAAAATATAAAAAAATATTATATATAATTAAAGATATTAATGGTCAAAGTTGTATATTGACATATGTATAGTGATTGACTACGACATATATTTTAAATGGAAGAGAATATATATATATGAGCATATTAGAGCAAGCTAGCATTGAAATCGGTCCAAATTGCTATGGACAAACCCTGATTCAGTGTATTTAGGACAACCCCATACATTGATCCGTATGAGGGAATGACTTTGAAGGGACTCGGTCTATACCATTGAGAAAATGGACCCTAGCCTAGTCCATATATATGTCCCGATGTCACCACACTCTAGAGCATGCTGGCATTGCAAATCTAAGTCGAGCATAATTTGGTGTGAACAAATGAATTCACTAAACCCTGTCCTAACTTTATGAGAGCATTTTACCCTGACCCTTAGATCTATATCGACGAGCCTAACATCAAAAGGAACCATATCCGCCACCTAATACCATGCTACCAACCTTTTTCCAAGCAATACAATCTTGAATACATTGTTTCTATTTTTTATATCTAATAATTGTTTGAATATAATAAACCTAAATTTATTTAGGATTTTTCTATCATGTGTAAATTTACACATGATAAAAAATTTAAAATAATAAATTTATATTAAAATTTATACATTTTGTATTTTATATATAATTTTTAAATAAATAATTGTTGTTTTCAGTAAAAAATTATTAATTTTAGTTAACTAAACATGTACTATGCTAAACAAAGTCATTTATTTATGAAGTATGATTTGGTCCAACATATAGTAATTTTGTATTGACTCGATTTGGTCTTTCATAAATGGACATTACAATGGCAGATTTGAATCAGCTGGAAGAGGGACCCACTTGGACACCAATCGACATTCTAAGTGGACCAAAACTGAAATGTCCACACTCCTCTATTCTTCTTTTCCAACTTTACCCTCATATTCAAAATTCACCTTTGACTTTGTTTGCATTCGCACTCTTTCTTTTCAACTCGTGGTTATGGAATCTATACTTTTCTTTCAACTTGGATTAGACTAGATCTTCGAATATATACTAAATCAATTAAATTAAAACAACTGGCCCAAAGTCCAACCAATAAATAAATAAATAAATAAAACTTGTATAATTTCATTTCATAATAATTGTTTTGCCGGATTTACACAAAAGTCCTTATCACAACTCGTAGACGACTCATTCATTGCGGTCCACAAAAGTAAAAGTTGACTTTCCTACTCTTCTTCCTTTGGAATCTCCGTTTTTTGTCCGTCACCGTTACGGTTAGAGCATAACTCCGTCATCAAATGCAAACGGCCGTTCTCACTTTGCAGCACAAAAGCTTCCGTAAATTTCCCAATCACCACCGTTGCTCAAAGAGGCTGAGATATGAATCCGGCGCCGGTTACGACGGTTTGTGCGTGACGGTGCTCTCCTTCATAGGTAACAACAAGCATATTAGGATCGTCTTGTGCTCTTTCTACATGCTTCCTCGCCGGACATCCTTTGAAGCTACTGCACTTATAATAACCACTGCAAATTTCATAAATAAACACAGTTAATTTCAATTACAACTGGATCTTAAAGTATAAATCCTAATTAATCAATTAATTTTCATATGGTTGAGTTTGAGGGTGATCGGAATAGAAAATTACCGTGGGTAAGGTGAACCTTTAATAGGTTTTTGACCGTATTTCCTCCACGAAAATTCGTCTGATGGAATATCAGCGACTTTTGAACTTATTGCCGGAACACGAATTGTTCTCTTCACACGAGATTTCCTGATAAAGAAGAAACAAGGAAGATATTTATTAATTTTCTATTTTTGTTTATTTATTAATTTACTTGAGAATTTAGTGTTTGGATTTGGGAATTTACCTTCTCTTAGAGCAATGGCAGTGACCGGAGGATGAGACTTTGCCGGAGATTGTGGCTTCATGACACCTTTTCCGGTGAGATGAAGCAAGAGGAGGTTTACCGGAGGAAATGATTGGGCCAATTTTACCGTCGGAAACGCTTCCATCACCGGTGATGGTGGACATGAAAGACGAAGTAGTTGTAGAGATGCTATATGCTTCCTTTGATTTAGAGTATTGAGAAACAGATAAATCAGTAGATTGATTAGTTTTAGGTTTGAGATTTAGATTTGACTTAACTAATTGGATCGGTTTTGCAAAATCAAGAGTAGTTGACTGTGGTTGAGTCTTGAATTTGTCAGGTTGAACAAGAGATTCAGGTCGAGATTGAGATTGAGATTGAAATTGAGAAGAAGAAGAAGAAGGATTAGAAGGTGCACGACGAAAACGAGCGTGACCGGTACGATTTAACAAGTTAATAACCGTCTTAAATTTAGAAACAGTGAAATCAGTAATTTCAGTACAATCAAGTTTATTAACCAGATCTAGTTGGTTACGTTGATTTGAAGAACAAGAAGATGAAGTTTGAGAAGAAAGCACACGAATTAGATGCTCCATGCTCTTCAATCCAGCAGAAGCAGCTTCTTGAATAGCTCTTTGTTCATCCATCCTCATCTTTGGAATCACTACCGGATCTACAACCATCTTGTTATAACTAACTTGAAAGAAAAAGAAACTTTGAGAGAAAATGGAAGAAAGTAAGAAGAGAGTTTTTGTGTTGTGTGTTGTTTAGGTTTGTGTTTGGTTGAAGAAGAGAAAGGGTTGGTTATAAAAGAGTGGAGGATGGGAAAGTCAAACAAGTATCGTCAATCCAAGGGTACATAATGGTTAGACTTTTTCATATTTTATTATTTCAATGCAATTTGAAATAATTAATAATAATGGCTGAATTACAACGCGACAAAAACTATGTTTACTTTAGTATGAAAGTCCAAAAGAGGAGTTGGTGGTAGGTCCTACCACTCTCTTCTTCCAATACGAAAGTCCAATGAAAGTGGCAAACCAAGAAAACAAATCAAATAGTGTCGATATATAAATAAATAAAATCTTCAACAAAACATGAATATCATCACCTCCCATAAAAATTAAAAATAAATCATCACCGCCTTGCCTAGTCCAAAACTTAGCACCAACTCATATATAGCTTACCTCCACTCAAATCTAAATCTAAATTAATTAAGCATAAAACCTAAATTAGTTCTTGACCCTTTCATTTATAAAATAAAAATAAAAAAATTGATCATTGATATCTTTTTTAAAAATGTTTAGGGTGACTTTGATGACTTTAATTAATAAATAAATAATTAAAATAAATTATTTTGATCGGAGAATAATTCAAATTAAAAGAGAAATAAAGAGAGTATCACCAAAATTCATCAACACTCAAATGAAACCATATCTAAAAAATAAAATAAAATAAAATACACGAATATTGTAATATTTGTTGTCTCTCGGCGCAAGCAATCGAAAAAGTCAACGGAGTTGGACGTATAGTACTAGTTTCCTTAACCGATCAACTACGTTCATTGTTTGTAAATTACTTACTACTAATTGTATTTTAGTATTTTCTAAAGCCTGGTTTTTTACTCTTGTTTGATTGGTTTAGAATCTTGTCCTTTTCAAGCATTCAAGAAATTGCTATACCATATATTAATGATCCAAACAACGCACATGGTTAATTATTAATGTTACATTTTATGATGGGTGTTATTTGTAGTATCCTTGCTTAATTTCGATCTAAAAATGGAAAATCAATGCTAAAATTTGTTGGTTTGTAGCTGACTAGCTGTGCAATAGATCACAATATTAGGATATATTTTTCCTGATTTTGGCTTTTCATGTATTGAAATAACAATATAGTTCACATTACTTGTGATTTGTGAAGAGGTTTCTGTGTGTGTATCCAAAAATAAAATAATATAATAAAGAGGTCATTTCTACTTGACTTCTATAAGCTTTGATAATAGCATCGGATAGATACCATACAGTGCATTCCACTAACAAAATAAAATTAGAGTGATCTCTCCTCGTAAGTGTCTCCCTACAGCTTTTCCACTTTGTTGTTTTGTTTATAGTTGACCATATGTCTAGGTCATGGCAACGGGTAAAAAGCAAAGTAGCAACTAGTTAGAACTTTACTAATTTTGAATTTTATCATGGATTCTCTTACGATGAAAAAAGTAATATTGTTGCATATAAAGATGAAATAAAGCAATCAAGACTACTCAACTCGATTCCTTTTGTTAGGTCAATGCCTAATTTGGCCAGCTTTTTGATGGAAGTGAATCATTATCATACGGTTACGGTATTGGCCAAAATATACAGATCTGGATCCTTTATACTCTCTCCATTCCATAATAAATGACTTATTTAAAAATTTGAAATTTTAACTTAACATACTTTGACTTTTTTTTCTATTAATATACAAAGATAAATAATGTCATATAAGATGTCTTTAGATTCGTCTCGATGAGTATTTTTGAAATATCAAATTTTCATAATTTTTTCTAATATATTATTCAAGATATTTAAGTTCAAAATTATGCAATGGTCCGCATAATAAGGTCAACTGTATCAAGTGTTATGGAACGAAGAAAGTATCTAGTTTACCTTAATCTTTTATATTTTTTGTCCAAACCTTATATACATTTCCAATTCAGTCTCTCTATTGATTAAAATGATACATTATAATATATAAAAGTTGAAGTTTGAACTTTAAATACTCTATTTAATCATCATCTGTTAAAAAAAAGTAAACTTTTAATCCATACTAAACTTAACAAAAAAAATTAACATCTTTATAAAAATGGTCATATTAACTTGTGCTCTAAGAACACGTGTTAAAAAATATAAAATGAACAACTTTACATTAGAAAATATGATAATTTAACTTTTAAGAAGTTGACTGCACGACTTTTGATACATTTATTTCTATAATGAGCTCCTTAACATATGTTCTTGAAGACACAAGTTAACATTTGCCTTAGAAAAAACAACACATGTGATAATGCATCTAAATTTACACTTTATAATCTCTCACATATTATAATAGAAGCAATCGAGGATTTAATTCCAAGATATAAATGATATAGTATTTTTATCACTCAATTCAAAAATAATTGGAATGTATAACTTCAAGAGTTTAATCTAATGATTTTTAAGATTTAACCTACGGTGGTAAATTTGCCTCCAAAAGATGATATATTTTCTACATATTCAAAATTAAATGAATAAATCACCATTTTAATTGGCAATGAAAATCACCAAGAGTCACCACTTTTCGAGGCTAGAAATATAGATTGGAATCAAAATTATAACAAAGTGGTACTTGATGGTCAAAAAAATTATATTTTTAAATTGAATGACTATTTTTGCGAGCATTAAATCAAAATAGAGAAGATCAAAAACGTAATTAACCAAAATAATGTTAAATGATATGACATTAGTGATTTATTTCATATACACATGTATACTATTTTTGTGTTACTTATTATACATTCAAAAACTAAAATAACTGTTGACCCAAATTCTTTTAATATTTAAACTTCTTGTAATATTGTTAAGAAGTAAGTCAAAATGACTTATGGTGAGTTTTGTAATGCTATCTTGTCTATACAAAAAGACAAGACAATAATCCTTTGAATACAGTTCATGTATTAAAGGAATGGATGCATAAACAATTGATATGCCATGTTAGAGATTGAATTCATAATACTCCTCTTCTCAACAGTTTCTGTCCGTGAGTTTCTTTGTTAAGCACATTGGTAAAAACTGGAAAAAGACTACAAACTAGAGCTATAGACATTGGGCTTTTATGGTGGTAAGAAGGTGTGGCCAAACAACATTTAATCAAACAAAACAAGGGGTTCGGTTTGACATTTATGATACTTGGTTTGACATCAAAATCAATATTAATGTGTTCAACGTTTTAGTACAACTAATCAGTTGACTAGTCCATGAATACGTAGAGAGGAAGACAACCTCAGTTTTGTGTTTTCCTCATTTTGTGGTTTTGATAAGGACAATCAACCAACATTTGATGAGGCACATGATCATCCAACGGCTAGAGAGTGGTAGTTGACCTAAGCTAGTACTACATGATTTAAATAAAGGATGTCAAATGACCACGATGCCCAATTTAAACTTAATTTTCAATTCATCTCACGTGTATGAATATTCAACGCCCTAGGCCCCAACAACAACAGGGTCTAGTGCCAATTTATATTTAAGTCAGCAACCACAAAAGCTATCAGAAGTGGAGGTTACAGTGCAGCTGTATCATTGAGTTTAAATCGTGTTCATTAAAGTTTTGTTTATACTCCCTCCGTCCCTTAATATAACCCCCCTTTTATTTTTATTTTTGTCCCTAAATATAACTCCTTTTTCAAATTACAACACACATTAATTATTTTTTCCATAGATACCCTTATTTAATACTACTACTAATTCTAAAAGTACAATAAATTGACTTTTCACTTTATCTCTTTAATGAG
>Ga0209282_1002729_pt1 | contig 10292 bp, 1 predicted proteins | sample Mtrugardesep15_FD_187529 | JGI IMG/M metagenome (GOLD analysis project Ga0209282, IMG submission 187529) | Root nodule microbial communities of legume samples collected from California, USA - M. trunc garden sep15 (SPAdes) (version 2) | ecosystem: Host-associated > Plants > Roots > Nodule...
ATATCACCTATACTTTTAATATTAGTGAGACACATTATTAGGAACAAAGGGCCCAAAAAAATATTTTTAATTTTTTCGATAATAAATTTTTTGGCAAATTATTAAGAAAAACCAAATTTTTATAGGAAGGGTGTATAAAGAAATCTGTATTATACGAGGGTATATATAGCAAATCTTGCCAAAATGGCCTAAAACATTAACAGACTTGAGCCCAACTCTTCATCTTGTTAATATTTCAGGCATTTTAGTGAACTTTACTATATAAACCCCCAGAAACCCAGTATTTCTATATACACCCCCTAATAGCTTTGTCCTTTCTGGGCCGGCCCTAGGCATAGGCCAGGAGTGCGACGGCCTAGGGCCGGCCCAGAAAGGACAAAGCTATTTTGGGGTTAAGATATAACAAAAGACAAAAGTAGATGGAGTAAGTTGGTGTCCACCGAGAAATGTTTAAAGAAAAAACAATATGACCTCCTAGAAGGCTAGAACAATAAAAAATGTTGTAAAAAAAAAAATGATTTACAACAATTTTCTAATTTTTTAGGTTGACTTCTAATGTTGTGGGACACTCTTCAAAAATCTTAAATAACAATTTCATAAAGATTTGTGTATTCAAAGTATTGAAAAATGAAATATTTAAATTTTTTAAAAAACAATTTTTTAATTTACAATCTTTAATGAGCACTCTAAATATACTCTTGATCAAGAAACATAATCTTAAGGTTAAAAACGATAGTTTGAGCCGCCATCATTAAGATAATGATTACTATTTTTCTTTTGTTTTTGAGAGGATGTGATAAATCTATCTTACTATAGAATATTACTTTTTCGAACAATAACAAATACGCAATTGCAATGATAATATTGTTTTTATTGACTTGTTCAAAAAAAAATTGTTTTTATTGACTAAACATATAAAATGCTCATTTTCCTCAATTATCTCGTAATTAAACATATAATAATGAAATCCATTTCTATAACATCTCAATCTCAAACTGCACTATTTTCTTTCATTTCATCAATCACTTAAGTCAACCCCACAAACACAAAGATGACTGACCATGTTAATGGTGAACCCACCATCAAGTTCACCAAGCTATTCATCAATGGAGATTTTGTGGATTCGGTTTCAGGTCAATACTATAATAATATATTTCCATTTATTTTGTTCACACTAGTGCTATTTTTTTTCTAGCTTTCTCTGCTCCTTCTCTTTTCCTGTAATTTTCTTCACAAATTGACATGATAAATAGTTTGCCTCAACAAACATCTATAAAGAACAAAGTTTTGCGTTTTTATTTAACTTGAATAATAAATAGTTGCCTCAACAAATATGGTAATAATAACACTGAGTTCAATATTAACCATCATGTTATTTTTTTTTTTAAAGATCCATCATGTGATTAATTTAAAATTTACAACAAAATTAATTTGCTAAATGTTCAATATTTTTGAATCTTTTTCAAAAAACAAAAATTAGATATGACAGATTGTTTTTGAAACATAGTATGTTAATTCTTAAGTTATTGGTATTTGTGTGAGGTGGGAAGGCTATGGCAGAATGAACTTTGACATATTAACAACAAAGGTAAGTTTTACCTAAAAACTTTGACATATTAACAACTTACCTATAAAAAAAAAGGTAAGTTTTATTTATTTTACAAAGTATGTTTGTGAAAAAACTCTTATTTATCAAATGATCGAGTTTAAGTGTTAAATGAGTTTTACCAAATGAAAAATGGTTGGAGAACTGAGTTTGATTTATTGGTGGAATAGTTTTTGACTAATTTTATTTACTTCTCAACCAAATTTCAAATTAATAGAATCTCTTTTTTTTATAGAAATCGGAGGGTTAAATGAAAAATAAAAAAACTCTAATTTATGTGCTTTTGTTTGTTGGTGAAAATTTGAGAAAACAGGTAAGACATTTGAAACAATAGATCCAAGAACAGGAGAGGTTATAGCAAGGATTAGTGAAGGAACCAAAGAAGACATTGATATTGCTGTAAAGGCAGCACGTTATGCATTTGACTCTGGTCCATGGCCCCGCCTGCCCGGTGCTGTATGTTATTTTTTCTTCCTCTATTTTTAGATATTTTGATATTAAATGAATTATTTTAGACATGAAAGTTGGATAATTTATAATGAGAATCTTAAAACGGTAATCAACAACGAAACAAAAACATAAAAATATATTGGTAAATCACGACTTCAAAGCATATGAAGGGTGTGTATGTACTTGGAGCATATCCAACATTGAACTTGACCACATATCTTTGCTTCTCTTGATTTTTCACTCATCCTGCATCCTTCCTCTAGACTAAGGAGGAGGAAGTCTTTAATATTGATTTGCTTAAGCATTCTTGGCTTCACTACTATTTCCTCCTCAATAATCACAATTGGCACGTTCCTTGATTGAATGAGAATAAATTTTCTTAAAGAAGTTTACTTATGTACGTGAAAAAATTGATATTTGGTTGTGAACTCGATAGTTAATCTTATAATGAATTTAAAAGACCTAAGCCGTGGAACAATTTAGACTGTACAATTTGTTTGTAAAAAAATAAATAAAACTACTTATGTACGTCGATGACCATATTTCAATATATCATGTTCACGCCAAACTTTTAAAAGATGAATGATTGAGTAAAATGTTTCATTTTTTTATTTATATGGTACAAACTCAAATGTTTTATTGGTAAAAAAAACTCAAATGTTTTATTGGCTATGTATTAAAACGAAACTAATGTCATTGTATAGTTTTTACTAAAAAATGTCATCATAGTCGAGTGAATATGTTGGCATGAAATTGCGATATATAAGAGTCGAATTTCAAACCTTAAAATCCTCATTTATTCATCACTCGTCTATCATCACATTACCTACATTTTCCTCATCAATTTTTTGTGTCAAAATGTACTTTTTCTCCCATGCAGACTCGAAGCCATAAAATAAAAAAATATGAATTGAATCCCTAACAAAATAAATTAAATTTGATCATCTCCTTTACTTTTCTCTCTTAACTCTTTATCTCTCTCATCATCTCACTCTATTAAGAAATAGATTGAGAATGAGGAAAGAAATGTATGAAAAAGTTGAGAAGATGATCTAAATTCGAAAAATACTAACGATGGAAGGTTAATCTCTTAAGACGGAGAAGAAAAAATCACAATGATTTATAATTGAAACTTTCCTATTTGAAAAAGAACTATCAACATGCAACACTATGACCCATAAAAAAATAAAAAATGCAACATGTGGACAATATTACTTATACATATATGATTAACATCAAAGTTTACTATGCTATGATTCTTTATTTTTATTTTTTTGACGTCTGTGATTCTTAATGAATGTACAGTAGGTCAATAGTTATACACAGAAACCTTAAATTGCATAGCTTGTTTGGCGTGAACCGGCGGATATCGCGCGCAACAAAGACTAATTTCACGAATTTATATAGGCGATAAAGTTCTTCATCAAGTTGTTTGTAAAATAAGGGTGTTATTAACTAATATTTTCGAGGCACTCTTTGAACATACTAAAACAAACAATTATTTTTTTTAAAAAAATAAAATATTTTGATTTCTAATGCATTGATTATACATAATTTTTATAAATAATTATCATTTATAACCTTTAAAGAGTGTCTTTGGAGTGTCTCCCAAAGACACTCGTTAACATTTTTCGTAAATTAATTATCACTTGCCATGTGTGCATTACGTATAATGGACAAGAATAATTATTGAGAACATAACGATGTCAAAGTCTTAAATTACAGCAGTTTATATCATACTTTATTTATCGTAAAATAACTCATATTTTTTTGGGTTAAATATGTTTTTGATCTCTATAAAATTGCTACCTTCTAAGTTTAGTCCTTACTTAATTTTAATAGCTTTTGTAATCCCTATAAAAAATTTCTGCACTCAATATTAATCTTTACTCAATCCAAATTTGTTTAATTTATGATTAAACTCTTAAGTTTTTCAATAATTTTTTACAGACATGTTAAGAACGTTATTAAAAGTTCCTCCGAAAAAAATATCGCAAAAATTTGATTTCTACGTTCATATTTTTGTTACTTATATCTTAAACTTTTGTCGTTTTAAAAAATTCATATTTAATTTATTTTATGTTAAAAAATTATAGATTTTAGTAAATGAACCTTTCATAGTCTTCTAAACTTGTATAAAAAAAAAATCGTTAAAAAATTTAAGAGTTTAAGGATAATTAAACAAAATTTGTTTTAGCAGGGACTAAAATTATAAGTTAATTTTTTTTATAGGAATTAAAAAAGCTATTAAAATTAAGCAAGGATTAAACTTAAAAGGTCGCAATTTTATAGGGAACAAAAACATATTTAACCCTACATCAAATACGGTTTCTGTTTGTGGTAAGATTAATATTTTTCTTATATCATATGGGTATTACTATATTGGTCCATACATTATTAATGTCATAAATTAATTTTATCTGTGACGTTCAATAAGGGATGGAGTTTGCTCGGAGCAATCAAGATCAAACACATGTTAGGCGTAAACAGCACATTAATAGGGGCGGATCCACACATTTAGAATAAGTGGGGCTAAAATTTTGAAGAAACAATAATGCAAATTATATTGAAAAGGGTTAAATATATTTTGTGTCTATGTAAATATACCAACTTTTAGTCTCTCTAAAATTTTTCATCAACTATTAATCTCTATAAAATTTTCCATCTTTACTTTTGGTCCCTTTTTAAAAGTAAACTCATATGTAGAATTCATATTTTTGAATAAAATTTTGCAGAAAAATTCATAATATTATAATAATCTCTCTCAAAAAAATTTAGAAGTTTTTAACAAAACATGAATTTAATATGAATTTTTATATTTTTTAAGGTTAAAAATTCATATTTAATTTATATTTTGTTAAAAAATTATAATTTTTTTTTGGGAATTATTTTTACAATATTCTACACATATATGCACAATTTCATTAAAAAAATGCTAAAATTAACTTAAAGATAGGGACCAAAAGTTGTGATTGAAAATTTTATAGGAACTAAAAGTTGAAGGAAAATTTTAGAGGGATTAAAACAAAAAGTTGGTATATTTATAAGGACAAAAAAACATATTTAACCCTATTAAAAATAAGAAGGATTTTTTCTATCATATGTAATTTTGCATATGTTAAGAAATTTAAAATGGTAAGTTTGTCTTGTAACTTGTGTATTTTATATTAAATATATAACTTTTTAATGAATAATTGGTGTTTTTCAATCAAATGTTACTACTTTTAGTTGCCTTAACATGTGCAATATTGCACATGTTAAACAAACCCAAATAAGAAATAATATTGTTTGATACAATACATTACAATGAAAATCTTCTCATATCCATTTGTTGAAAATGCACTAAAATGACATCATTACTAATTGTTAAAAGAATATCTCTTTCTATATAAGTTACAAAGACGGTCATTTAGCCACCAATCACTCATTTTGTTACATAGTGGACTATTCAAAAGTTTTATACTTGAAAAAACATGTTCAACACTTGCAGTTGCTACCGGCAAGAGTAAAGCCAACTTCAAAAGCTTATAAATCATAGCAAATGTGTTGCACTTATTTGTTTTCACAAGTTTTGCACAAAAATCTGAAAGTCCTTTCAACTTAGCAAATTTTGAGTTAGATTGAACATTTATAACATAATTCTTAAGTTGATAGCATAACGCGACTTCCAACATATCTATAAAATCATTTGGATAAAACTTAGTCCTGCTCAATAATTTGCTCACATCAAAAGCTGCAACTGACTTTGCGGGACTCAAACATGAAACACATTGTAAAAGTTCAATATTTTCTTCACCAAACCTAGCATTGAGCTTTTACAACTGCAAATCTAAAATATCAAATAAACAATCATTCTTATAATGATGCAAGTTAAAAACACTAGAGGTTGAAGAGTATTGTCTAGGTTTCTTCGTTTGCGCATACGCTGCATCCATATCAGGCATATCAATATCATGTTTATTGCAAATTTTAATAACTTTAGATATAAATTTTTCACATCCCTCATTCCTCTTTTCTTGTAATTATTTTTTGGTATCATTAACAAGTGACAAAGCATTCAAAAGATCTTATTTTTAACATGTGTTTTATTTATTTAAAAAATAAATAAAATTCATGTGGGGCTTTAGCCACACATGGTCTACAAGTGCATCCGCCCACTTGTTACTGCAGAAATTTAGCACAATTTTTAGGAGTGGATCAAATATAAAGAAGAAATAAAACATTAAATTTTAAAACTAGTATATTAAACATAATCAATAAGTAAAATAAATTCACATAATTTTTGCTTATGTTTAATGAAACTACAACGAAAAACATAAAAGCTAATCAATAGTTATTTATAAAAGTTGAGTTCTATGAACTTTTTTTTGTTATTGTTCTATGGAGTTTTAATAAGTAAAATTTATCCATAATTGACACTAAACTAAATATATTATCAATATTTGTGTAATATCATCTCTCTTTGAACCAACAAATTAAAATTGTTTGGAGTAGTCAAATAATATATTAATGAGGTAGCTACATATACAACTATATTGGTTATTCAAGATTTTTTTTTTACTTTTGGGGTAGCCAATGATACCCCGCTGCAATGAAGCCATTCACGCCCTAACTTGCGTTGCAAGTTATATGTTTTGCTAAGAGAGAATTCAGAATCAAGAGAGAAAAAGAGAATGTTCTGGTGATCTTAAACTTGTTATTCTTATTAGTTATGAAATTTTGTTTACATCATACTTATATATAAGCTTATGTAGAAATTGAGAATGAGGTGGCTTGATATCTCTTTTATCACTCCTCCTAACTTGTTTGTGCATTGGGAATTGGATTATTGAAGGTAGAACCAAGAGGATTCGCAAAAGCTTATGACTTATTTGGAACGTAACAATTTGGGTGACATGGCACTCAAGAAATCATAAGATTTTTTGGAATGAGGTAAAAAAGGGTGGATGATTTAACGAAGGAAATTATGATGTTGTCATGACATTGGAACTTGAGTAGGCTAAAAATACCAACTTGTTTGTTATACGAAAGAAGTTGGAATCTACAAGAGTGTCTTATAAGGTTGGGGTGTTCTTGACAAGAGGAGGTGTTATTAGCATGTCAGGGGTTGTCTTGGGCTTCCTGTCTTTGCTGACAACCCATTTTTGGGTCTTTGTAGCTTTTTGTTGATTGCTGCTTGGGCTGGTCTGGTAGGGAAAAATTGCTCTTCTCCCAACAAGAAACGCTCACTCCCACACAAACTGACCAAAATACCCTCCACGTGACTTAAGTCACGCATGTGTTAAACCCAACGTGACTTAAGTCACGTTCGCTACATTGGTACATCCCACGTGAGTTAACTCGTGTAGGTTATAACCATGCGTAAGTTAACTCATGTCGGTTATAACCCCAACGTGAGTTAACTCATGTAGGTTATAACCCAGCGTGAGTTAACTCATGTTGGTTATACTTTAGCTTACCGAACGTGAGTTAACTCACGTGAGGGGGTATTTTGATCAGTTTGTATGAGAGTGAGCATTTTTTGTTGGGAGAAGAGCAATTTTCTGGTAAGGGTGTGTTGGTCTATTGGCTTTTGTACCTTGATATTGGATCAAATGAGATTTGACAAGATAAACAAAATATGAGAATAATTTTGCGAGTCTTGAGACAATTAGGTTGCACGCAAAGGGTCTCAATGATAATCAACCATGAGAATATGTTTGATTATTGTTGAGATACATTCATGCATTCAGATAGGAAACATAAAATACCAAAGAACACCTTGTCCTTAGAAATGAATTCCTTAAATAGACAAGGAATGACAAGGATTTAACATTATGATGAAAACCTCAATCCCATGACACTTTTTAATACCTAAACTTTAATCTAAAAAATCAATGCTCTTAACCAAATTATTTTTTAAGCTAATCAAAACTAAAAATTGGATTGGTAATTACTTTAACTCCCTGTGGATTGATATTTTTATTACTCGGTAGAACCGTGGCACTTGCAGAAACCTATCAGTCTTCATCACAACGCTGCATCTTTCTCAATTTGGACCTTCAAGAATTGGAAGATGAGTTTTGAAACTGATGTTACCATTCACAATTTCATGCACAATGTTTCTACAATTGATCTTACTATGATTATGTGTTTGAAGCTTTGTTCCTCCCTTAGATTAGAATTGTGGCTCTTGATGCCAATTTGATAGTGCAACAATGATAACTTACAAAGTTACAATACAAGTTATATGTTTTTCAAAGAGAGAATAAGAGAACTTTCTGGTGATTGTAAACTTGTTGTTCTCATTAGTAATGAAATTGTGTTTACATCATACTTATATAAAAGCTTATGTACATTACTTGCTAAACAAGCAATCAGTCAAAAACTTAAAAACTTGCTTAAAAGTAGCTAACAAACATAACAAACTATTTGACTACATTCTATCTTAACTAACTTGAGTTTATCTCAACTAACAAAACTTAATTAGTTGCATAATCTTAATTTGATAGACTTACTTTGTTATGCAAGTAAGTGTTTGCACCTACTAGTATTTGGTTGTGTATATCGTGTATCCATGCAGCAATTCATTAATGAGAAACATTTTTACCCGATAATTGGGTATCTGAGTTTGATTATGATTCACGGACCAGTGTGTTTGGCAAAATACAAAAGTTAAAAGTGCAGTTTTTTTTAGCAACAAAGTTGGTTACAAGTAATTAGTTCTGTTACAATTCATCAAGACCTTCACCAAGATCCATCTTGATTCTACCTTAGAAAACGAAGATGAATTAGTTATCTATGTTTTACCTTAGAAAATGTGCACGCTTATTATTTTTGATTTAAAAATAGGTTTTTCTATCATGTCCAAATTTGCACATGTTAAGAAGTTTGAAATAGTAACTTTGCATTGGAACTTGTATATTTTGTATTAAATATATAACTTTTTAATAAATAAGTGTTGTTTTTCAAAGAAAACTTGCTACGTTAAGTTACTTTAACATGTGCAATATTGCACATGTTAGACAAACCCAAACTTAAAAAAAATTACTCCCTCCGTCCCAAATTGTATGACGTTTTGAGTATTTCACACATATTAAGAAATGGAATTAATATTGTGTGAAAAAGAGATAGTATGAGTTGTTTTCTAAAATTGTCCTTAATAAATAATATGGAAAAGATAAATAAAAGAATTAAAAGAAGGGAAAGTAATAAATAGTTAAGGTTATAATAGGAAAAGTAACATTAATGTTGCATTCGTATTGTAAAACGACATATAATTTGAGACAATTTTTATTCCCTAAAACGACATATAATTTGGGACGGAGAGAGTATATGTTTATTAAATCACTTTGTAGTGTCTCTTTTATAGGTTTGTGTACTTAAAGTATCTAGACAGATATCTACATTGTGGACACAAGCTCAAATAAAAATATTTAGGCCCACACACAAAGCCAATTAAAAATTAAAAGAGAATAAATTATATGATATTATTTGACGTGACTAATTACTTTTTGTTTAATTTTGTTAATTTCATGTGAGTGTGCCAAAATAATATTTATTTGGGGTTGTGTTCATGAAAGATTTTCTTCTACATTGTATTACTCAATTGGATACATGTATAAAAAACATATCGTCAATGCATAGCAATAAATCCTTATTGTTTTTTTCTCATCAAGTTGTTTAGTTGCAAAAAATTTACCCTTTTAAAGTGAATAATTAGTAATTTTGATGTTCGAACATGTCTTTACATGTGGATTATTTCACCTTTTTAATGTGAATTAAGTGTGTATTAAGACCATACCAAAATTTGGGATCTAAGCCAAATTTTAAAGTAAGGTCTTGTTTATTATTATTTTTTTTGGTACAAAGGTTTTGTTTATTAATTTTAATTTTGAAAAAGTAGAATATCAATATTTTAATCAAATAAAACTTTATATCTTTGTAGACTCAAAGCAAATGTCTTGGTTGTAACTCCCCCAACGTCATTATATAAAACAAAATCATTGTACAAAGCAAAGTTATTTAAAACAAATTAAAGTTTGATAAACGTAAACTGGTCCACAAAACACGTGCTAAAACATAAAAAGTTAAATCTAATTTACTTTCACACAATATGGTGAAAAATGTGACTGTTTGATCAAAAAAGGAGATTCTCCACCACTTGTATTTTTGCATAATTCAGTGTGAATACAGCTTGTCTAGGTCAGTCTTTCCCTCTATGGGTCTCATAGATGTTCTCAAACTGATCATTCAC
>Ga0209282_1002731_pt1 | contig 10287 bp, 6 predicted proteins | sample Mtrugardesep15_FD_187529 | JGI IMG/M metagenome (GOLD analysis project Ga0209282, IMG submission 187529) | Root nodule microbial communities of legume samples collected from California, USA - M. trunc garden sep15 (SPAdes) (version 2) | ecosystem: Host-associated > Plants > Roots > Nodule...
CTTTTATTTTTCTCTCTTTTTTTTGGAGGAAATTAATAACGATGAAAAACAATATAAAATTAAACAAATTAAAACCTATTTTTGTGAAGAAAAAAAATGGGGTCTTAGGTCAAAAATTAGGGTATGACACATTAGTTTAAGTTGTGTTACTTTCAAACCTATTTGTATTCATACATGGTTGGTTGTAACTTAACTCTTATTTTGGATAAGATATTTTGGAACTTAATATCAGACTTTTTGTTATGTGTTATATTTTGTCCTCCATATCATATTTTCATATCATTATCTTGCATATGTTCATAAATTCATAACCACAAACATTTTTCATTAACTTGCCAAAATCAATGGTTACAAACATTTTCATTAACTTGCCGAAATCAAAGGTTACAAACGTTAAACATCATTCAGCTTCTTACAACAAAAAACAACTTAAAACTTAACTACATCCAAACAACATTCAACCTTGTTTCATAGCTAACCCTAGAGCTAAAAGGCCAAACACGAACAACATCATTCCTAACACAACTATGGCAATTACAAAACTTCTTTCTTTCTTCTTCAATTCATCATTCTTCCTCAACAGTGCTCGAATTATTTTCTTCTGCCTATCAGGTACCTCAGGATCATGCCACCTAAAAAAATTGCATTTTCTTATGATGAAATACCTCCCACAACCGTGAAACCTTCTCCCTGGATTCTCATCAGTCCAAGAAGTCACCAATGGTGAATCAACACCACAATAACAAACCAACTTGGTTTTGTGCTTCAATGTTGACCCACTAACAGATGAAGATGAATATTCAACCATTTTTGGTTTCCAGCAAAAACTGAGCTTCTTATGTCAGATGAACAACGACAACGAAACAGAAGGAAGGCCAGAACGAAATCGATTTAAGAAGAAATAAACAAGGACAACGATTGGAGAAGAAGAAGGAGGAAATCGAAATTAATTTTGAGGTTGAAGAAGAAGGTGGATTGAGGTCGATTTGCAGATTTGGGAAATCGGGGGTTTTTAAATCGTAATTTCTTACCGTTGTAGAATTTGGGGCATGTGACCTGACCTTCTATTTTCTTTTTTCTTTTTTTTTTAATTTTTTTCCAATTTAAAAATGCCAGCAAGAATTAAAAAATAAATAAATATAATATACTCCTGGCACCTCACTTAAGGGATGTGGGTGCCACGTCAGCGAAGACCAGGTCAAAATTCGACTTGGGGGTCAAAACTGCCAAAGATTCAATACATAGGGGGCTGTTTTGTATTTAAATTAGTTAAGGGGCCATAACCGCAACTTTTAAAAAAATAAAGGGTCAAAAATACAATTAAGCCAAAAAAATATAACACACAAAAAATAGATGGGCAAAAAGTGATAGTCTTTAAATAACTAGACTATTTGATTGTGGCCCGTTAATAATTTCAATATTTTGGATGTGGCCCTTGATAAAAAAATATAAATAAAAAAAAATAATAAAAAAATAAAAAAGATTAGTCGGTTTTAAATGGAACCTTCCTTCTTTTTTCAAAAAAAAAATTGGAACCTTCCTTCTTTCAAAATAAAAATAAAAATGGAACCTGCCTATAAATAACAAATAAGAGGCAAAGAAAGAAAATCGATCATAATTAGCCTTGTTTCTGTAGCCTTTGGTATCGATAGCCCTAGGTCTCGAGAACCCTAGCTATCGAAAGCCCTAACTTTACTTCCTAGCATAGTACTTTCAGATTTCTGCCATGTCTCACTCGACCCTGAGTTATTTCACTAGAGAAAACACGGAGGTGAAGTTTCCTCGACCAACAACCGCGAAGAACAAAACCTATGCACCAATTCAAATCACAACTGAGCAGATTCTTATCGAAGCTAAGGAACTCCAGGAGACTGAAATTTGCACTCTGAAACAAAAACGCCCACGTTCCGTTTCTGAAGTTGATTACTTGAACCACACGCTATTAAATTACTCATGCAAGATTGTGGTATTTGAAAAAGAAGTGAGGGAAAATCCTTTCAACTATGATTCCTGGTTAAACTATATACGATTGGAAGAAAGTGTAGGGGATAAGGAAAGAACTAGGGAGGTTTATGAGAGAGCAATATCTAATGTTCCTCCAAATCAGGAAAAGATTTCTTGGCGGAGCTATATTCATCTGTTGATGAAGTATGCACTCTATGAAGAGCTTGATGCTGGGGATATGGAGCGAGCAAGAGATGTGTACAGGAGGTGTTTCAACCTGATGGCTCACAAGAAGATCTCATCTGCAAAGATATCGCTCCTAGCAGCCCAGTTTGAAATACGTATGCTGAATTTCAATGGTGCTCGTCAAATATTAGGTTATGCTATTGGAAAGGCTCCTAAACATGAGCTATTTAAGAAGTATATAGAAATGGAATTGGAGCTTGGTAATACAGATAGATGCAGGAACTTGTATGGAAAGTATCTGGAGTGGTCAGCTAAAAAATGTGATGCATGGAGCAAGTATGCAGAAGATTTGGAGAGATCTTCATCTGAGACTGAACGAACTAGAGCAATATTTGAGTCTGCAATTGCTCGACCAGAGCCTGAGTTGTTATGGAAGGCATTCCTTGATTTTGAGACTGCTAAGATTGAATTTGAGAGAACAAGAGTGCATTATGAAAGAATTCCTAATCGAAAAAAGCAGCACTTGGAGATATGGATAAGCTATGCAGAGTTTGAAGCAACAGCTACTCGTAAGGCGGGATTAGAACAAAAGAAGCAATGCATTGAGCATGCCAGAAGGGTGTTTGAGGAAGCTGTGAGTTACATCACATCATCAGCTCCAGATTCAAGAGAAGAGAAGGCGATGCTTTTGGTGAAATGGCTCAACTTGGAGGCTTCATCTGGAGAGTTGGGTGATGTCAGCTTGGTCCTGCCTAAGCTGCCCAAGAAGCTACAGAAGAGACGAAAAATTACTACCGAAGATGGTTCTTCTAGAATTGAAGAATATTTCGACTATCGATTCCCTGAGGAAACTGAGGCAACCCATCTCAAGAAGCAAAAATTGTCATGTAGTGTGGCTTGATTCTGGTGTTAACTGGAAAATACTGTAGCTTCAGAATCTTAGGAAATTTAGTTCATACTATAAAGTTTGTAACACAGAAATGTATTAGTTTCTTATTTGGAAAAAGATTGTAACATAGAACTCCATTTGAGGAACATCTGCTTTCCTAACATTGTAAATTGTGATTCCAGTCAGTATTTATTAAAGCAGTGTTTAAGGTTACCGAAAGTAAATTATTGATTGTACATTTGCTTAAAACTACTATTTCAGTGAGTTACATGTTTTAATTTGAAACTAAAAAAAATCATGTCTTGTATGTAATTATTAAATCAGTTCAACTATAAATTTTCTTATAAAATTGTCAAGTACTAATGCAAGTACGTACCAAATCAAGAAGACATGAATATGTAGCTTTAAACTCATCACAATAGGAATATCGAGTTATTGTTGCGTATCTCATCAACAATGAGTCGGCGGGGTAATTACTTCCTCCTATTCATAGTCAATTACTTTCGCTAACAACAACTACACTCATTTAATTTTACTCATACGTAATTTGCAAATTTCGATAACCATCTTACTTGCAGCTTTGTGACTAAATGATTGAAGAAAATCAGCCTTGTACCTGTTTTCGATAAGGCCATTGAACTTTTCACTTTGCATTAATTGAATTCGCTATATATGGTGTATTGGTTCAGCCATCCTGATATTCCTTAAGGATCTAAGAGTTTTGTCAGAGATATGACCAAATCTAGAGTGCCAAACTATGGCATTGTTACCAAGTGAAACAGAATTACAAGAATTTGAAGAATTTTCTGAAGACTTGCAACTTTGGCTAGGATGTGCTGAAAATATATTCTGTGCAGACAAGAACTTTACCGTGTTTCAGTTGCAAATGAATATAGATATTGCCTGCTAGAGCTGTTAATGAGATGTTCTAAAAAATGGCTATTGATTTCCAAATCTTTTAAAATTCAGAAGCCGTTTATAGTCTTTCGTTCTTAATCCTTACAATGTAAAGCTTTCTAAGGCTGCCTGTTCAAAACCTATGCTGACCCCAATGTGTTTGACCTACTGAAAATGTTTGCCTCCACCTTTGCCTAATATATTTTTCAAAATATGGTTTGTGGTTGATGAAGGTGAACTTCTGGTTGGTAACTATACTCATGGAATTCCTCAAAGCATAACACTTTTTTTTTTTCATAATCATTTTATTATTACCATATTTCTTCAGGAAAATTACTTACAAGTGGTGACTATGACAAAAAGGTTAGTATAAGCATTAGTCTTAAACATTGCTTGCAAGTGGTGGCCAAAATTTTCTGATTGCTAAATTTTTGTTTGGATGTTGTTAATGATTGCATTCTTTGATTTGTTCTTTTGTGTTTCCTCATTACTTGTGAATGATTGAGTCATTCAAATTTTTGCCTTTTCACCTCCTCAATTTCAATTGTTTATACTATTGCTATATATTGATTGACTTCGTATCCCAATATTTTGTAGCTGGTAAATTTTTGGCTTTCTTTTATTTGAGAAGATTCATTTCTAACTTGGATTAGTTAATTTAACTTCAATTGCATTTTGGATTAAATAGGTTTTTTGTCCTCGCAAATATAGGTCATTTGAATTTTCGTCACTGAAGTTACTAATCCTTCCAATCTGCCACTGCAAAATTTAATCATTTGACTTTTGGTTCTAATTAGGTTTTTTTGCTGAGGTGGGTTGTCATTAGCGACGTGATGCCCATGTGGCAAGTGATGATTGGACGAGGTGGTTAGATTAAATAGGTCTTTCATCCCTGCAAATATAAGTCATTTGAATTTTTGTCCCTGAAGTTACTAATGAGATGTAATTAGTACCATTTTTAAATGATTAATATTTGTAACAGCAAAATGGAAGGATTAGTAACTTCATGGACGAAAATTCAAATGGCCTATATTTGGAGGGACGAAAGACCTATTTAAACCTATAACTTTTTAACTTATGCCTTAAGTACACAAGTTGGCAATTTCCCAATCCTATTATTATGATGATGTAACACAACACAATTATGTTCCGAATTGCACAACAATTACCTAATGATTAATTCTTCCTCAAAAAAATTACCTAATGATTAATCTTTCCTAAAAAAAAAATACCTAATGATTAATCTCTTTCTTTTTAACCCAACCAAATAATTAATCTCAAAATCCTTATTTTCCTTCTAACCCAAGATTTCAAACTCCAATTTGTATTTTGACATATTCAAACTCCAAATTTAAACTCTTTCCTATAAGGTAGTTATATGCATGCTTTTTCTTCTCTTGTTATTATTTCTTTGTTTACAACAATCCATTTATATATATTGTTATTGTTATCGTTCTTACATTTGGTCAATTTTTTTAGATTGGTTGATCTGCTTCTCCGACGAGAGGTGGTTTCACAATAATGATTAATGATTGAGAGGTAATCATTGAATTTGATAATATGGGTTGCTTTCATTGTTTTGTACCTATCAACAAAGAAGCATCTCATGTTTACTCCAGAAAGGTTACCTCAGGTATCTTTCTTTCTTTCATTCTACATTTTTTTATATCTTAAAATAAAAATGGAATTCTTGATTCATTTGATATTATGCATCTCAGATTGTGCCTCCACGGCCTAGTTTAGTGAAATCATTTGATAGGGTAAGGGATATATCTATTAGCATCACGATATTGAATTTCTTTCTTATTAAAAATTGTCTTTGGCTACATTTATAACAACAATTGTGAGATGCATGCAAGCACATGTGATAGGACAAATAGTTGCATTTAGAGAAATATTCAATGTTTTGGCTAGTTAAATTTCAAAATTGTATAATTTTTACAGAGATGGGTTTGTGTCCTTAAAAATGTAATTGAAAAATGCCTATTATCCATTGAAATGTTAAGTTTGTTCAAATGAATCAAAATACATAACATTCTATGCAGAGTATTTATGCACCTATCTCGAACAATTGAAATTTTTAAATAATTTAATTCATAAATAGCGTAAATCGTCGGTGTAAAATACTTTTACGCTATCAATAAATCATATCAGTCAAATAATTAAAAGTGTTTGATTTCAATTATAATTATTTCTAAAATTACATATGATTGTTTGTGATTTGTTGAAAGTATATATTTTTATAAATATATCAAAATTAAACTCTTTTTTAAATTAAAACTGTCAGAATCGCATTTTTAACTTGTGATGTTGTGCAACATGTAACTTTTCAATATCAGATTATTTCCCCTTTTCATTAGGTTGTTCTATTTTAAGATAATTGGTAACGTGTTTTACAAACAAGCTCTTTTGAAGTATTATATTATAATTTATTTATGGCTTTGCTCCTTTATCCTTATGAGCTTCTTGACATTGCCTTCTCTACATAATATATTATCATTTGTGCAGAGAGATCAAAATTGCTGAGTGCCTCGAGTCCTAAGGCAGAATTGGAGGGTGTCTCGGGTCCTAAGACGCATGATGAGGCAGAAGCCAATCCGCGTGCACATACATTTACATTACAAGAGCTTAAAGCCGCAACCAATAATTTTGCGCAGGAATGTTTTATAGGTGAAGGGGGCTTTGGACCTGTATACAAAGGTTACCTGAACAATAAAAGCGTAAGTTGTGATAGATGTTACAAAGATTTTGGTTTTTGCAAATGCTATTCATCCAAACACTTTTTCATTTCATTAATATTGTACATTCTTAATATGTGTGAATGAAAAATGATGTTTGTACAACAGGTAGTTGCTGTGAAACAGCTTAACCTGAAAGGTGGTCAAGGAGATCGAGAATTTTTGGTGGAGGTTCTAATGCTCAACCTCTTAAATCACAAACATCTTGTGAACTTGATTGGTTATTGTGCTGATGGCAATGAACGACTACTTGTTTATGAGTATATGCCATTGGGGTCTTTGGACGAACATTTACATGGTCAGATTGCACTCTCTTTCCTTTTTTAGAAACTTTTTTTTCTTGAATTATTATGGTTCAAATTTATATATAAAAATTAGACACCTGAAAAATATGGTTAATCATGATTAATAAAGTTTTTCTTGAAATAATGATTAATAAAGTTATGTTAGTGGTTTCTTCAAAAAAAGAGTTATGTTAGTGGTTTATTCATTAATCATCTAAGAAATGTAGATTTGACACCTCATATATTCATTCATTAATTATCTACGAAATGTAATTAATCTTTATTTAAATGGTTTTAATTCAAAAGTTGTTGTGAAAGTCACATTAGGCTTCCTTTGGTCGGACTTATTTTGGTCTTATAAGCATTTAAAAATTAAAGCTAAAAGTAAGAGTTTTACAAAAGTAAAGTTAGAGTTATTTCATAATTAATGTTCTATTTTAGCTTTTTTTTAGGGAACTTAAAAAAATTGTTTATAAAATGGAAGAATTTATGTTAAATAAAAATAATAATATAGATAAATTCTTAAAAGTGTCCTACTTTTGTCAAAAAACTACTCTCAACGAATGTTTGAAAAGTTTATCATGTCTAGTGTACAAAAAATATTTTTTCCCACAAAAAAAATACATAAAAGATATTTTTTAATAATTTTATTTTTTAAAATATTGCTCGATTTAACTTTTTTAAAGGAGAAGAGAATTAAAAATAAGTCAAAAAATTTCTTTATTATAATCATTATCCATCTATGATTTCAATCTTCTGATTACTTTTGAAATTCGTTCCAGATCTTCCTTCTCATAGAAAGCCTCTAGATTGGAACACGAGGATGAACATAGCATTGGGAATAGCAAAGGGGTTGGAATATATGCATAAGGCAAGTCCTCCTGTGATATATAGAGATTTAAAATCATCCAATGTCCTTCTCGGTGAAAATTATCATGCCAAGCTATCAGATTTTGGGTTCGCAAAACTTGGACCAATTGGTGATATGACTCATGTATCCACCCAAGTAGTGGGAACATATGGTTATTGTGCCCCTGAGTATCTTATGACCGGACAACTAACTATAAAATCTGATGTGTATAGCTATGGAGTGGTCATGCTCGAACTTATATCGGGGCGCAGGGCTCTAGATAATACACGTCCACAAGGAGAGCGCAGTCTAGTTGAATGGGTAAGTTCCTCACTCGGTTTGATAAACAACTTAAACTATTTTCGTATTAAGTGTTTTTGTAAACCACCCTAGAAAGTTTATAGAAATAAAATTGAAAACATCTTATATATTCTTCCTCTGGTCTCAATTATAAGCAATTTTTCACTTCTTAGATTCATTGAATATATGACGTATATATTTAATGAACCTAAAAAAATGAAAAGTTACTTATAATTAAGACCGAAAGAAGTATGTTATAAGTTGTTTCAATAAGTTCTCTCAAACAGTTTTATAGAAGGTTATGACACTAGATAAACTAAATAAATCATTTCAAATATGTGTTTGGTCATGTTTTGTGCTAGCTGCTAAATCACACGTTAATGAATTAAACGAACTTCTCATTGTCTTGTATACATGTGTGCAGGTAAAAAGTGTTCTTAAAAACCGCAAGAACTTCATCAAATTGGTTGACCCTCTACTTCAAGGTCGTTGTCCAATGGGAGGACTTAAACAAGCAGTTGCTATTGCGGCAATGTGTGTGCAAACACAAGCTTCTGCAAGGCCTGTTATTGGTGAAATTGTGGATGCTCTTACATACATGACCAGAACTGACACATCACCCAAATTGAAAAGATCTATGATGATTGAGTGATAATAGTGAAATTTCAACATGAGAAATGAGCATCTTAGACCCAAACTCTAAATATTCTACTTCATTAAGCTAATTACAGAAAATTCATGACAATTAATTAGAAGTAGTGTATGTCAGACAATTTGAATGGAATCGTCATGTACAGTGTGTGAAATCAACATACTCTCATATGAACTAAGGATTTAAGCCTCCAAATTTTGACTCAAAATAAAGACCTTACGACAAAATACTTGTTGATAAATTATTAAGTGAAGAGCATATTTTAAATTTTTCTTCTAGCTTCTATTTTTGAATGGCAAATAGAGAATTAGAGAAAAGAGATACAAGTGTAGCTAGGACCGTCCCTATGAAATAGAAGGTTCGGCTCTCTTTTTAAAATAGGCCTCTAGTAAAATAAAAGCGTAATTTTTTTGTGTAACTAAACTTCATTAAAAAATCAGAATAAGAACTTCTAAACATGAAATGAAATTAAAATAAAAAATAAAAAATTAAGTGCAAGAGAGATGAAATTTACCTAACAGTATCGTTTAGATTTGTCACTCATTCGTTGTGGGAAGGGAAAACGAATGGTTTATGCGGAAAAAAAAATAAAAGATTGTTGTAATTCTTTCAATGAAATAACTTTTTAAATTGACTGATTAAGTGATTTTACAAATTAGGGTGGTCTGATAGTATCAGATTTATGTATAGAAAGGAGAACTAGAGTTTAAAAAAAATTCAAACGTGTACTGAAGAAAGAAAAAGAAATAACATATATATTTTTTATTTAAATGAAGGGGTGGATATTAGACATAATTTTTTGTTTGAGGCCTATAATATTTAGAGACCCAACCCAATATAGCACCTTACACTCCCTCAAGGCCGAGCCTACGAGTATAGCAATGAGTACAAGAAATACACGAAGAGCATACAAGCAATAACAAAAGAAAAAGAAAAAGGGGATGAAATGTCCACACCAACTTAGTTCATTAGTACAAAGATTTTCCATGCCTATATTGCAGGTTTGAGTCTCATCTGATGAATTTTTTTTTTAAGAAACTAAATTAATCATCATCTCACGCATAATTGCTAATATCTGTGATTCGTTTGCACTTTGATATTCGATGATACAATTTTGTGGCAAATTTGTTTTTAAAGAATTTATATGTGTACGTGGAAATTACACATGAATCGAATGTCAGCGGGTAATAAACTACACCACTAACATTTAAATATACGAGTGACCAATATATTTTTAATTTTACTTCTTTTTTTTTACTTGTGACCGGTTTTCTATGTTACTATTCTTACATAAAACTAGACCATCGACCCGTGCGTTAACGCACGGGTCATATGGAAGGTAATATTTAACAGTAATAGGTAACAAAATAGTTTAGATGAATGTCATGATTGTCATATAGTATTTCATAATATTAAGAAGCATAGACGTTGGTATTGTACCATAACATAATTTTCCATGACATCGTCCTTGATACAGTAACGTAACATTATAGGTTAAGTAGAGGGACGGAGTTAGGTACTAATGAAAAGGGGCAACCCCCACCCAT
>Ga0209282_1002732_pt1 | contig 10285 bp, 9 predicted proteins | sample Mtrugardesep15_FD_187529 | JGI IMG/M metagenome (GOLD analysis project Ga0209282, IMG submission 187529) | Root nodule microbial communities of legume samples collected from California, USA - M. trunc garden sep15 (SPAdes) (version 2) | ecosystem: Host-associated > Plants > Roots > Nodule...
TTTTTTCACCTCGTGTATGTTTTTTCTTTGTCTACTAATCAACTAAGTAAAAATGAATACACTTCAATATGTTCATTACGAATATCATACATGTGTCTAGTACAGGTACTTCACCATTTTAGAAGTATCCATGTTTCAAGGTGTTAAATATAATGTGTCGGACATCATACACAACTTCAATCTAAACTATTGGTGCTACTTTTTTTTGTCAAATTAATGAATCGTGGCAAGTTTCTTGTCAGCAGAAAGGGTATCCCTTTGCTTGTGGAGAACATTCAAATTTATCATTATAAGATAGCTTAAATCAAGATGGCATAACAAAAGTGTCCGTTTGCTTGTGCATGTAAATAAACTGGACATATAGGAATAATACAACTGAATTTTCTGCTAAAAATTACTAGTGTGTATGTGGAATATTTATGTATGCAAGTGTATATCAATATATCACCGAATAACATATGCCATTTTCATCTCAAAAATTGAAATTACACCTACCTTTAATTTTACTATGGCTTAAGTGTGTTTGATTAAATTAATGTCAATTATTCTGTATTTCTTTTTTGCTATAAAAGAGTTAGCTTTCTCTATAACCAAGGTGTTTTTAATAGACGAAACGACAAATAAACATTGAAACTCACACACATGAATGAAGAGTCTGGTTCAAATCTCAATCACGGCTTTCGACTTAACGATTTCGGGATTTTTGTCGGTTGAACTAGAATTTGTGAAAATAAACAGGCGTTATCTTGTCTTGGAAGGAACGAACAATTTCCACTCCACTCTGTTGATGATGTTGAAGTGATGCAAATCGTAATTGACACGTATGCATAATTTAACGATTAGCAATACTAGCCGTCCAAAGTCATACCCTGGAGCTTTCATCGAAGGACATTTTGTTGGGGTGCTGAGTCAGAAACCAATGAACTATGTACACCGTTTGCAAGCATTTGGATTCATTTATCTATCTTCCAAATTTCAATGGCTGTCAAAGAAACTTTTCTGGAACAAGCAAACAGATCCATTCCTATTTTCCAACAAAAACTAAGGATTCTTGATATTTAAGTAACTCAACTATATTAGTGTTAAAAAAAACTAACTCAACGTTCAAATTCAAAATAATCTCCAATGAGTAAATATTATATAAATATCTAAAATAAACAATACATGATCTAGCAATCTAGATATGATATTCTTTCAAATTATATGCAAAAACAATGATATATTACAGTTCCTCGTTCCACAATGATATACATATTTACAAAATTATTATCTTAGGTAGACAGTTGAGGATGCTTCAAGATAGTTCTTTGCTTAGAGTTTGGAGGAGAAGGAGAAAGTTGGAAGAGCAGACAAATGGAGCAAATTCGGAATCTCCAACCAGTTTATGTTTTTATTTTTGTGTTAACCCTACTCCGAGGAAGGAAAGGGCTTGATAATCCAAAGTTCGGGCTCCATATCCATTTGTTGACCGGTTTCATACACTAACCAAATTTTCTTTGAATCCATGACTCATCATTATTAATTTATAAACAAAAATAACTTTTTAGATACATTGAATAATTAATGTATCTGACCTATAAATGTGATTTGATAAATTAATTATTGAATTTACCTAAAAAAATTATTTTTTACTTATAAATGTAACCGGATAAAGTATATATTTACATTTATACTCTTAATGTTTATTTGACCACGTGTTTTTACATAACATTTATTAATATTAATAGGAGCCACCCTATTTGACGACATCGTGCCTATTAATCTCTTCATTGATGAGTGTATATTTATATGTTTTATATCTTTATGTCATCCATAATGTTTTATTTCACGGTCTGTTTTGTAGTTTATCACTATTCATGATTTCATGGTTGTTTACTTTAGGGTCCCCAACATCAAATTATCACAATTTTAAGGATTGAAGTTTACGTGATCCCTACACAATTTGTCCTTGGTGTAGCTCTAAAGCTCAATTGCTTGGTTACCAAGTGGTTAATATGATACTGAATACATGAAAAACTTTAGGGCTTGGATCGGTTTAAGTCATAAATAAATGGAGTCAAGCCGCCAGCTCATTCTTCAATAAGAAATTAAAATCAAATCAAATCTTTATAATACCTACCATGTGCCACTTGTTCTTCTGTTTACACAATATAATAGTAAAGGAAGGACTAAGAATAGTAAGTACCGATAATAGTAAGGACTATTTTTGAATTGAATAAGGGAAACACAAGAAACCACCTTCAACATACATCAACTTACACACTCTAGCAGCAAAGCAACCATGGGAGAATTGGACCCAGCTTTTGTTCAAGAGCAAGAACACAGACCAAAACTCTCCACCATCGAAGCCGAAGGAATTCCCGAAATTGACCTCTCATCAATATTCCACCATGAAGTTAAAGATCAATCTGCTATTGATAGCTTAGTGAAGAAGATTGGAAGTGCATGCAAGGAATGGGGCTTCTTTCAAGTCACAAACCATGGGGTCCCTTTGAGTATTAGGAAAAGACTTAATGAAGCTGCTAGATTGTTCTTTGCTCAAAGTTTGGAGGAGAAGAAGAAGGTTGCTAGAGATGAGATCACTCCAATTGGTTATTATGATAAAGAGCACACCAAGAATGTAAGAAACTGGATAGAAGTGTTTGATTTTTTCGCTAGAGATCCCACTTTGGTTCCTCTGAATTGTGATGAAAATGATGATCAAGTTGTTCAATGGTCTAATCCGTCCCCTCAATACCCTCCACAATTCAGGTAGTTACTTCATCTGCAATCTATACCAACTATTCATTGATTGCTGAAAGTCTCGGCTTGAGCTGGATTGGATCAAATCAAATTACATTTGATATGTCAAAAATATTGTTTATAAATGACAATTGATTTCAGATCTTTTGAATAATTTGTTATTGGACTTCATATGTCTCGTGCCTAATTGAAGATGTGATATGGTTGTGTCTAAAAAAGTGACGGTGAACATCCCCCACCTTAGACACAATTCAAAAACCAATAGCATAAAATTGATACTAAAAAATAGTGAACAATTCTATTTGAAAAGCGAAGGTTTCATTGGATCATTTAGGATATTTAAATGTTAAAATTCAAATCCATCCAACTTAAAATTGCAAAGTGATCCAAAAAATTAAAATCACATAAACCAGTACTATTGAATGTCATTTTGTGAAAACCGCCAAGATCAAATTTTTTTCTAAACCTAAATCAAACTACATAGATAAATTTTAATACTTTTTTTTTACTAGTTTCTGTTATTGCATTAATATATTATTTGTTAATATTTAGTTTTTATAATAATAGTTATTATTTTAATTTAATCTATATTTTTACTATTTCATGTTTTAGACCTAATCAATCATTTTTATTTTATCCTCTCCCAAAAAAAAATCATTGCTATTTTATAATATTAATTTTTAGTATATTATCTGTTATATTTTGTATTAAATTTGTTTACGGTTGCATTATAATAGATTTTTTATAATTGTAATTTCGATCAACTAAAAATCAATCCAAATTAAATTGCATTTAATTTTGGTACCAGATTGTTTTTTTTTTTTTCATCTCAAACTCAATTGAAACTGCATTGCAAACACTCCTTTAACCGTAGACTGACTCTCAATTTAATGGTTTGAGTTTAAAATTGATGTCAACATGAGCAGGAATATAATTGAAGAGTATATTAAAGAGATGGAAAATTTGGCCTCTAGGTTGCTGGAGTTAATAGCTTTAAGCTTAGGACTTGAAGCAATGAGGTTTGAAGAATTCTTCAAGGATACGACTAGCACGTTTAGAATCAATCACTATCCTCCATGTCCTTCTCCTGAGCTAGCTCTTGGCATGGGAAGACACAAGGATGCTGGTGCCTTAACTATTCTTGGCCAAGATGAGGTTGCAGGTCTTGAAGTGAAACATAAAATTTCACAAGAATGGGTTCTTGTGAAACCCACCCCAAATGCTTTCATCATCAACGTTGGTGATCTCACTCAGGTATTTTTGCCCTAATTCATTTTATTTTTTTTGCCACTTAGAATACACATAAGTTGACTGACTACAAAATATATTGTCGGAACTAAAAACATATTTAACCTTTAACTTTATTTGATGATCGAAATTATTTTGTTTATTGTAAAGGTTTGGAGCAATGATGAGTATGAGAGTGTGGAACATAGAGCCATAGTCAACTCTGAGAAAGAAAGGTTTTCAATTGCCTTCGGTGTTTTCCCAGCACACTACATTGAAGTCAAGCCTTTGGAGGAACGTATAAATGAGGAAAACCCTCCAAAATATAGACCTTTCAATTGGGGCAAGTTTCTAATCAATAAAAAGAGTGACACATTAAAAAAGAAAAATGTGGAGAATATCCAAATTCATCACTTTAAGATAGCTTAAAGAGGTCCTTCAAAAAAAAAAAAGTATAGCTTAAAGATTCATTAAAAAAAAAATAGCTTAAAGATGGTATAATATGTTACAGAAGATTAATCCAAGACACTGCTTCTTACGAGTGACGACAACTGAACTTGCTTATTATGCATGCATGTTTTGCCAAATAACATCAAATTTTAATTTAGTTTAATGTTTATCATGCCTCAATTTCAAAAAATAAATTGTTTATCTAGACTTTGTTTGATTAGATTATTGTCAATTATTGTGGTATTTCTTTATTACTATAGTAAAATATTTGGCCTTCCCCATCTTCATTTGTTTAATTTTAACTTGTATGATACTTTATCTTGAAATTTGGAAGGAACGAACAATTTCAACTCCACTCTGTTCACGTTGAAGTGAGCAAATCAAGATTGATATTTATGCATAATTAGATGAAAGCATTATAACCTTCCCATTCCTTTATCTTATTTGCAACATTTTATTCCTTGATTGATATTTATGTATAATTAGATTCAATATATCAAAAAAGAAGAGCAAGATATAGATGAATAGAGATGAAATATAGTTTTACTTTCTTTAATGTGTACTTTACACCGCAACATGAGTCTTATTTATATGACACCAAATTTATAGGACGCCAAATATGAGTCCTATTTTTATAGGATTTGAATTCTCTTTGATTTTTCTCTACATGTCTCTCCTAATTCTATCTCTCTTAATTTTAATTTCTCTTCAATAAAAAATTTAAAAATAATCAAGAGGTTAAGAAGAGTTAGGAGAAATGTAGAGGAGAGTGAAGAAGAGAATCCAACTTAATTTTTGCTTGGCAAATTAAGCAATTATTCATTTGATTAGAAATTGACCTATTGCATCGTTGGTTTTGGATACATTTGGTTGATCCTAAATTCCTAATAAGCGTTAGGTTTTCTTTCTTGTAAAATCAAGAAAGGAGGGTTATTTAATTTCTAAAATCTCTTAGAAGGCGCCAAGTGAATGCTGATTTTTTGTCCAAGTTGTACCATCTATGTATTAATATTTCACTATAGTTTTAGAATTGTAGGACATACATTAATAGTTAATAAAGTTGATTTAATAAAAGTGTCTTAGATGAAGTGGTAATCCCCTGAAATTAAACTCATACACAATTGTGAGGTCCTGGATCACGACTTCTGACCTTACAATCTCGACATTTGCCAGTTAAGTTAGGACTTCTAAATCGGTAGTATAATTTTTGGGAAATGCTTAGTATCGCGAGTGATTTCATCCCGAATAGATAACGAATGCATTGATATGTTTTTTATCACCCTGACCCATGCTTTAATTTCCACCAAATCAGGAATCGAAAACCACTTTAATGTGTATTGTAAATTCAACACGTAAGGTTCTGGAAATTTCACGACAAACCAATTCGCTAGAAATAGCATTACTCATAAAAAATTTAAAGCAAATGTTAAAGAGTGTCCATGGGGCATTGGTTAAGAGAATATAAATAGAAGTAATTTGTTGAAAGTGATAAAAAGTGTTGAATTCAAATTTCTATAAGTCAAAAAGTTGTAATTCCCAATACAAAATTACTATTTTTAGTTTCTTTGACAAGTGTCCTTAGCCCTAAGGGCACTTGTTAAGAAGACCCATTTTTTAATATAAAGTAGTAAAAAAAAAATTAAGGAAAAGTAGTCAATTTTTTGTTGCTGAAATAACATACGTGTTAAAATATAATGTAATGCAAGAAAAACAGAATCCTGAATTGAATCCTGTCCTGATTCAATGAACTCAATCTCCCCTTTTTTTTGGTGCAAGTACATCATGATCCACAGTCTTGAATTTTATTTTTTTGGATATAATTCATAATCTTTTTTGAAGGAAATTCATAATCTTGAATTGTACTTTCACGTAAACATTTTGTCTCCGACATCATTGGATCAAACAAACACAAAAAACCACCACCACAGACAATCATGGGAGATATAGAAATAGAACCAAGTTCACCTTTCATTCAATCCCCAGAACACAGACCAAAATCTTCCATAATCATTGCTGAAGGCATCCCTCTAATTGATCTCTCTCCCATAAACTACCAAGATGATTCCACAACCACACTTTCCATTGAAGGCTTAGTCAAAGAAATAGGTAAAGCATGTAAAGAATGGGGTTTCTTTCAAGTTATTAATCACAAAGTACCTTTGGATAAACGTGAGAGGATTGAAGAATCTGCAAGGAAATTTTTCGGACTTAGTTTGGAAGAGAAGATTAAGGTGAGAAGAGATGAAGTTAACTTGCTTGGATATTTTGAAGCAGAGCATACGAAAAATGTTAGGGACTGGAAGGAAATTTATGATTTTAATGTGCAACAACCAACTTTTATACCACCCTCTGTTGAGCAAAATTTTCAGTTTAAATGGGAAAATCGGTGGCCTATGAATCCACCTGAGTTTAGGTATCTCAATACTCACAATTTTATTTTTAGCCATGTTTTCTAATCTTGTTAATTTTTTCTAATGTATTATATGGTGCTCTTAGCTTTTTTGGCTTAACTCAATCCCATAAATTTGATCTAAAAAACTATGCAAAATTCAATACTTCTTTATGCTAATTCCTAAGCAAAATCTTTATCTAATACTAACAGGGAAGCATGCCAAGAATATGCAGAAGAAGTGGAGAAACTAGCATATAAATTGATGGAACTTATTGCAATGAGTTTAGGTTTAGTACCAAATAGGTTTCGTGACTTCTTTATACATAACACCAGCAATATAAGACTCAACCATTATCCACCTTGTCCCTATCCTCATCTAGCTCTTGGTCTTGGACGTCACAAGGACACTGGTGTCTTAACCGTGCTTGCTCAAGATGATGTAGGTGGTTTACAAGTTAAGAGAAAATCAGATGGAGAGTGGATTCAAGTTAAGCCCATTTTCAATTCATTCATTATTAATGTTGGTGACATGATTCAGGTACCAAACCCTTCATGATTTTTCTCACTATCTTATTTCAATTGTTAAATTAGTTATATACTAGGATTAACATTTTTTTCATACATGATTATTTGTATGTTAGAGTGTGTGGGTTTAAACAAGATTGATATAGAAACAAAGTAATGCAGGTTTGGAGCAATGATGCTTATGAGAGTGTAGAGCACAGGGTAATGGTGAACTCTGAGAAGGATAGATTTTCCATTCCATTCTTTCTAAAACCTGCACTCTACACTGATGTTGAGCCCTTAGAAGAGTTGACAAACGATAAGAACCCTCCCAAATATTCAAAAATCAACTGGGGCAAATTTCGAATTGCCAGAATGCAAAGTAATTTTACTAAATCCAATGTTGATAACCTCCAAATTTATCATTTCAAGCTTTCCTAGTAACCAAGTTAGAGTTTGTGTATTAGTCCAAAAAAAGAAGTTAGTTTATGTATTGTAGACACCACAAAATGTAAGCTTGAGGAGTTTATACTTTATATTATAATAAAATGAGTGCTAGTAGTAATATAATATCTATTAATTGAAATTCAAATAAGTCGTATATCATGTAAGTGCTACATAATTTTTTTGTAGGATTATGTGAATTTCAACTAATAGAATAACGTGCGTTAAAAAGCGTATTAAAAATATTTGGCCGACATTTCTCTCTTTAACAAGTCGGCTCTAGCTTGCTCTCTTTGGGTTCTTTCTTCCATTTTTTTCATTTAGGATGGTTTTGAGTCAATTTTTTAATCGAAATAAGTGATTTTCACATAGATCTAATTTTTTTCTTTGTGATTTCATCGTCTAAGTGTATAGTTTTTGTTTGTTGTCTTATGCGACATTGTTTGATTTCTCCTCTTGTTGCGTTGTTTTATTGTATTATACTCTCTCTGAATTGTTTTTGTCCAAAAAAATAAATAAATAGATTATCCCAAGACTTATTATCAAAATGGTTCTAGAAATTAAGGGTTATTGATTGATGCAACATCAATCGATCGACACTAACAAAACAATTGAAAAATGAATTTTCTGTCTTTTGAAAAATCTAAAACATGATTGTGTTTTGGATATTTCATTTTTTTAAAATCTGTTTTTTTTTTTAAATAACATGTTCAAAACACCCATATTCCGGATTTTGCACTTTCTCTTTCTCTTTTGTAAGAAAAAATTCGGATTTTGCAAAGGGTGAAAATCCAAAATTAAAGAAGTATGATTCCGTTAGTTGCATTTTTTCAAATAAAATAAATAGATTATTTGTTTGTTATTTAAGTGAATTTGTAGGGTAGGAGGCCTAGATGGGATATCTCTATATTTTGAGAATATATTTTTTCGGCCTTCGTCTTTCTCACGCGTCTTTCAAACTTTTAGTTTTGTCTCCGTTTGAATTATGATAGCCGAAACATCCCCATATATATAATTAAGACATAATCTTTTTTTTTTCTTTTTCATTTTAACATTTATGAATTTAGACCGAGACTACTCTCAAACCACTCAAAATTTGAACCTTGACACATTGTGTCATTCTTGAAGTGAAGTTGCTCGATTATATTTCATTTCAACCTCTTTTTAATCACTAAGCAAAAGGTTAATTCTCATTTATCAAGTATTTGTTCTTTAATTTGTCTTTTTTTTTGGCGTTGGTTCGTTTCAGATTATATTATTCGAAATAAATTATTAAGGAATTCATATCATAAGTTCATAAATAGGGTTAGGGGTGTTGAATGTTGATTTGTCTCATAATTTTGTTGAATATATTGATTTGAATTGATTTCAGATATGGAGGCACGTCTCGATCGTGTTAGAGACAACTTGACGACCATGACTAGCTCGGCAAAGTGAGAACGGGTAGTTAAGAATGAACAAGTTAGAAATGGTAGGTGTGATGGATCTGGATCATCTTAGGCAGCAGAGCTTGAGCCTGAGCATGTAGATCCTCTGCGTGAGGAGGTAGAAGAACCCTTGATATGAGGAGGAGACAGAGGAGCATCATATTGCTAAGGTGCCAGATGCACCAACACCCGTTCATGGTTCATATCATGGTGACTAATAGGATAAAAATGTTTCGAAACGAGGTAAGATTAAAAAAGTGAAGAGCGTGCTAGAGTCAAGAAGGGTGTGAAAAGAAATTCTCGTATATTTTTCTTATTTTAGTTCATATTTTCTCTTGGGCTAGTTGCTTCAACAAATTGGGCTGGAGTCTGGCCTCATTTTTTTATAACTCGTAGCACTAGTTAGACAATTGCTCTTTATGCTCCCTAAAAAAACTAAACCAAAATTAAATTACTGTTTGGCGCCAAACGACAATTAAATGGTTAAATCATTTTTTAAATTTATTTAACTGATTTAAAAAGTGTTTGAACAACAATCAACTATTTTTTAACGTGTTTTAGATATTTGTAAACAATTGCTAAGTACATAAACAACAATCTCCCTCTAAATATAGGTACTAGCAATCTAACGAGCTCCATATAAAAAAAAAATATGACAAATAAAGAGGAGACTTAAATTTGGTTTAACTTGACATAATTTGTTAAATATTAGTTAAAATGTTTATAAATATGGTTTGTAATATATTAAACATATGTGTATTTTTATGTTATTTGATATTTATCGGTCACTTAAAAATCTAATTTTAGCAATTACTTTAATTTTAATCGGTTAGTTTTTTTTTTCTTCAGCCATCAACAATCAGTTAGTTTTACACCTATAAGTTATAAGCTAATTTATAATTATTACTTAATATATTTCATGTTCTAATAAAAAAATATTTATTTTTGACAAACAAAAAATGAGATTAATTATCTGCACTAATAGTGTAAATATTTTTTTACACATGCAATCAATCAAATCAAACATCCATCTTCTTAAGGTTCTACTCAGTGGTTGTAAGTTTCTAAAAAAAAAATTTGTTGACAAAAGCAAAACGAC
>Ga0209282_1002733_pt1 | contig 10285 bp, 9 predicted proteins | sample Mtrugardesep15_FD_187529 | JGI IMG/M metagenome (GOLD analysis project Ga0209282, IMG submission 187529) | Root nodule microbial communities of legume samples collected from California, USA - M. trunc garden sep15 (SPAdes) (version 2) | ecosystem: Host-associated > Plants > Roots > Nodule...
ATTATAAGTGTTGGGATGCCTCAATGATTTTAAAGAGAAGCACATTATGCACACTTTATTATTCATAATGTAATTGCTTGAGCTTGATGGCGACTTAAATACAAAAGGAATGTGAATTTTATTCACAATATAAGAGTTGATGTCAATTTCAGTGTGCTTAATAATAGTATGACTCTAGATTCCTTGACAATACATGATCACTATGATCTGCAATGAAAAATAATGAGAAAACTGATGTTTGATGGTTATTTTCACGTGAATTGTTTATTGAAGTTGACCGTAAAAGATAGTATATATGAGCTGCAAGATGGGTATACTTTGTTCCTTGATTTATATGAGGTACAAGATGCTTCTACGACCCTAAAGAAAACTTCATCATGAACTCTTTAATATTCATCCTTAAATTCAATTTTAATATATGTTTTCATTCACATTATGCGATTGTTGCACTTTTATGACCTTGGATGCAAATTTAGGGTATGTAAACCCTCCAAGGTTGATGGACTCTGAAAAGAGCAATATATAAATATATATTAGTTATATGTGACAAACTAGAGAATTGGAACCCTGCAAGATGAATTTTTTATTTTTCATAACTATGAGTTATTGTGATTGCCTATGAGTTAAATCAATTTTTGTAATTTGAAAAGGGGATGATATAATCCTAAGTCCAATGGTAGGAAACAATGAATATTGATTTCGCTACTTAAATTTTGTAAATGTTGGGATGCCTTGGTGATTTTATTTTATGATCTTGAGTGCAATTCTACACTATGAATTGTCACTCATATGATATATGAACCTAAATTTTGAAATTAGTATGATGCATTGATGACCCGAAAGGAATTGATGGATATTATTTGTCCCGTAAATGTTGCATGTATTTGGATGCCTCGATGACCCTTAGGCAAACATTATGAACACTTTACTCATAATGTAAAGGTTGGATGATGCCTTAAATGTGATATTGATGTATGATATATGATCCTAAATTTTGAAATTAGTATGATGCTTTGATGACCCGAAAGGAATTAATGGATGTTATTTGTCCCGTAAATGTTGCAAGTGTTTGGATGCCTTGGTGACCCTTAAGCAAACATTATGAACACTTTACTCATAATGTAAAGGTTGGATGATGCCTTAAATATGATATCGATATGAATTTTTATTCATTCATAATGCCTCAATGACCCAAAAGGAATTAATGAATATTATTTGTTTCATAAAAATTTCAAGTGTTTTGACGCCTCAGTGACCCTAACGGAAATATTATGAAAACTTAACTCATAGTGTAATGTCAATGATTCTAATACGATAATGATATGAATCTTTATTTATAATATAAGAGATGGATTTGATGTGCTTTTATGACCCCAAATGCAACTATAGACTATTAATTGCCACTATGAGATGGAATGCAATATGCCTTGATGATCCTAATTGAATCAAAGGATGTTATATGCTCGATAAATGTTGCAAGTCTTTGAATGCCTCGTTGACCCAAAGGAAACACTGTGAACAATTCACTCATAGTGTAAAAGTTGTATGATGCCTGAAATGTGAAATGTGACATTGATATGAATTTTTATTCATAATATAAGAGATATGGATATGTCGTGCTTTTATGAACCTGAATGCAATTGTAAATTGTAAATTACCAAAATGAGATTGAATATAGGATGCCTCAATGACCCGAAAGAAATATGAATCATGGATATTATTTGTTCCATAAATTTTGAACTGTTGGGATGCCTCATTTGACCCTAAAAGAAAGATTATGAACACTCCAGTCATAATTTAAAGTCTGATGATATCTTACATGCGATATTGATACGAATTTGTATTCATAATATAAAGGTTTTTATTCATTATGCTTTTATGATCTTGAATTCACTTTTAGACTGTGATTTGCTACTGCGTGTTTTATGGGATGACTCGATGATCCAAAAAGATATATGAATTGTATATGCTCCATGAATTTACAGTTTTGGTTTTTCATGATATAAAAACCTGTACTCATGGTGCTTTTATTACTTTGATTCATTTTTAGATTTTGATTTGCCACTGCATGCTATAGGGGATGCCTTAATACTTCTCTGCTTTTCTCTTTGAAGGTTATGATGTGTTTTAAAGAAGATGAAACACGCATTGTCTTTGGTCCTTTCATCTTCTTTAAAACACTCAATATAAATAATTTTCAATTAGACCTTCAACGATAACATTTCTACCTCTATCTTGATTTCTAGGCTTTAATTCTTGAAACTGTGGTTTTGTATGGAGATCCTATTTGGCACCGATGTTTTGAAAGACAATTTATTCGGTAGTCAAGGTAATGAAATTTTCACAAACCCTTCTGATTTTATATTAATTGGTTCATGTTGTTAGGCTAAACCATTTTCACAAGAACTTTCAATCTTCTGCTTTATACAAATATAGACAAACCCTTCGTATATGAGCCTAAATTTTGAAACGGTTAGGGTGCCTTAACAACTCTAAAGGAATGAATCTTTACAAATTTTTTGTCGATGCTTAGATGACTCTAAAAGGATTACCGTGGCCACTATATTCATTATCTAAATGTTAGATGATATCTTTTATGACTTGAATGGAATTCTTAAATTTAAATTGCCCTGTGAGTTGAAATCACTTTTTCGAATTCGATAACAGAATGATATATCCTAAGTCTGATGGTAGAAATGCATGAATATTATTTCCTTAAATTTTGTTGGGATGCCTCAATGATTTTAAAGAGAACCACGTTATGCATACTTTATTATTCATAATGTAATTGCTTGAGCTTGATGGTGACTTAAATGCAAAATGAATGTAAATTTTATTCACAATATAAGAGATGATATCTACTGTGCTTTATGATTCTGAATACAATTCTAGACCATGAATTGTCATCTGGATATGAAATATGACCCTTAATTTTGAATTATTGAGATACATTGATGACCCGAAAGGAATTGATGAATATTATTTGTTCCATAAATATTGCAAATAGTTGGATGCCTCGATGACCCCTAATGCAATATTGATATGAATCATTATTCATAATATAAGCGATGAATCTGTTGTGCTTTTATGACGCTGAATGCAATTGTAAATTGCCACAGGCATTGGGATGCCTCATTTGACCCTAAAAGGAACGTTGTGAACACTTCAATCATAATTTAAAGTTTGATGATGACTTAGATGAGATATTGATACGAATTTGTATTCATAATACAAAGATTGGTATTCTATTGCACGTTTATGACCTTGAATTCACCTTCAGACTGTTTTTTGCCAATGCTTGGAAAATGGCATGCCTCAATGATCAAAAAGATTCACTTTTAGTCTTGAGGGATAAATTATACTTTTAGCTTTTGGAGTCGATGAGGTATATTTGACAGACCCTATTAAAGGAGTTGATGAAGTTCTTCGAAGGCAGAAGCTATAATAGTCAAAACGTTTTATAGCTATATGCTGCAGCAATTTGAAAATCTTGCAATTTGGAGGTATTCTCCTTATTCATATTTGCTAATTTTACTGTTGGGTTGAAAATATCGTAGTCGATTAATTTGTCATCCTTTTAGATTCACTGTAAAACTATTGTCCATGAGATTTGGCTGGAAAATTGATACTTTGATTGTAGGATTGAGAACTAGGTAAACAAAATAGGTACTTGGAAGTTCAAGTTCGTAAGGAGAGAAAATCATTAAATCAAGGTTGATTTGTTTACCATGCACACATTATTTGGGCTAGAAGTGAATTTGGGGAATGGAAACAAGTTTTCTTAATATTTATCTATTTTAACTCTACGGTTTTTGCTACTTTTCTCGTAGGTGTATGGAGTATAACCGAATGAAAGTGCATTTCTTTTATATTTATTGTTTTGTCTTCAATTAGATGGTTGCACTTTTATGACTTTGGATGCAAATTTAGGGTATGTAAACCCTCCAAGCTTGATGGACTCTGAACAAGAGCAATATATATTGAGTAAGAAAGAAAATGATACAAAATGAGAGAAAACGAGTGAATGATTTTCATTGATTGTGAAATCTGTTACAACTTGTTTATATAGGTTGTTAGCTTGGTTACACTATAACATATTGTGCACCAGCTTTATTATATCCTATCTTATTGTTCCTAGAAAAGTGGGAGTTAGTTACAATGTATAACTAACTCTAAACTTAACTAAGGTGTCAATAGCTTGTTGTGCAAGTTACTTCAATTCTTGTGTTTCTTAGCCTCTTCATTCAATAAGCTTTCTTCCAACTGATTTGTGTTGCATTTTAACATCCTCCCACAAGATTGGCCATGATAAATATTTATCATTCCAAGCTTGGAAATAAAGGAACTGAATTTTGGAGGAGCTAAGGGTTTTGTTAGAAAATCTGCCAATTGTTCATGTGTTGAAATAGGAAGAAGTCTGAGTGTTCCCTTTTGAATCTTCTCTCTAACAAAGTGAAAATCTATTTCCAAATGCTTTGTTCTCTTGTGGAATATAGGATTGGAAGCTATGTGGATGGCACTATGACTATCACAGTACAATGTTGGCTTCTTGCTACATTTGATGTTCAAATCCTTTAAAAGGTACAATAACCATTGAAGTTCACAGGTTGCAGTAGATAGTGCTTTGTACTCAGCTTCTGAAGAGCTCCTAGATACAGTTGCTTGCTTCTTAGCTCTCCAATATATGAGAGAAGACCCTAAGAAGAAGCAAAACCAAGTAATTGATCTTCTAGTATCCATGCACCCTGCCCAATCTGCATCAACATAGCCAAGTATCTGTGTCTCTGAAGTTCTGGGGAACAAAAGACCAAGGCTAGGGTTGTTTTTAAGATATCTTAGAACTCTACAAGCTTCTTTGTAGTGTGTAACAGTTGGAGCATTCAAAAACTGACTCAGTTGCTGAGTTGCTAAAGAAATATCTGGTCTTGTGGTATTTAGATACAACAATCTTCCAGTTAACCTCCTGTAGCAAGACACATCTTCAAATGGTTTACTAGTGTCTTGATGCAACTTGATTGAAGTATCTAGCGGAGTTGATGCAGGTTTGGAACCTAAGAGACCAAAAGAAGCAAGCAAATCAAGACAATATTTTCTCTGAGATATAGAAATGCCTGTCTTTGAATGAGCAACTTCTAAACCTAAGAAGTATTTGAGAATCCCTAAGTCTTTTATCTTGAACTTAGCATCCAAAATAGATTTGATTCTTTGAAATTCATTGAGAGAGGTGCCAGCTAGGATGATGTCATCAACATAAACAAGTATAGCTGTGAAATCATGATGTTGCTGAAGAGTGAACAAAGAGTAATCAGAGCTAGATTGTGAATAGCCTTCACCGAGGAGTAAACCAGTCAAATTTTCATACCACTTCCTACTTGCTTGCTTTAAACAATAAAGACTTTTCTTCAATTTGCAAACTTTTCCGGGAAAACTATAAACTCCTTCTGGTATGCTCATGAATACATCTTCTTGCAAATCTCCATGAAGAAATGCATTATTAACATCCAGCTGATGTAGGTGCCAATTTTGAACCAGCTATAAGGGTTCTGACAGTGGTGAGTTTAGCAACAAGTGAAAAAGTATCAAAGAAATCTACCCTTTCAATTTGATTGTAACCCTTGGCTACCAATCTGGCTTTGTATCTCTCAATGGTGTCATCTGCCTTATGTTTCACCTTATAGACCCATTTACTGCCAATAGGTTTCACATTGGGTGGTAGGTCAACAATAGACCACGTGCCATTATCAGCTAAAGCCTTTAGTTCAACATTCATTGCAGTTAATCAATGTGCAGACTGACATGCTTCTTTATAGGTTTTTGGCTCAGTACTTTGTGTGACAGATATGAAAACACTCTATGTAAAGGAGATAAGTGATCAAAGGAATGAAAAGAAGTAATAGGTGTGAAGAAGATTTCCTTATTAGACTTGACTGCGTTTTGATGATAACAAACTCACATCACAAAAGAAGAAAAACTATGGAGGCACAAGATGAAGATGAAGATTAAGAATGAAGATTAGTGTCTAGGCTTCTTGGTTATACACTTTGTAAGTATGGCAATTATTTTCTGATTTATCATTCTTAACTTATGGTACAACTTAGAATGTTCAGAAAATAATTACTAACATTTTTCTAAATCCTCGTATAAAGCAATGCTTAAAACTCTCATGAAAATAAATCACACACTCACATTGTTTTTCATTTAAATAAGATTTTGCATTAAAATATTTTTTATATGAAAAACAAGACTTGATTTTGATAATTGCATATTTAATAAAATATTTTTAGCATGCATTCATAATTCTTTAAGAAATGAATATAAATCAATTATGCATTATTTTCTGTTGCATAACTGATTATGGGGAATCAATATTTTCTAAAAATATTTTAGAGAAAGAATTTATACATTGGCTTGCATTTATTTTTGTGAACGTTGGTTTTATAAAAGAAAGAATATTCTAGAACTTTGAATTTTACAACAGCCACCTTTTAAATTTTACAACGGCCATTTTTGTAAAAGAATTGGCAGCAACTTTTTATTTGATAGTAGCATTGGTTCAAATATATTTCAAACTCTTTTTATGAATAGGTGTCATTTTAAATGTGTCTATTCATTGGAAAAACTTTTTGAAAAGTAGCAATGCTTCATAAACATCTTTTTAGCCTCTATAAATTCAATTGAGAGTCAAAGCAATAAAAAGACAACAACTTTCATTATCTCAATTGACATTTTCAATATCACTTGCTTTCAAACTTTCATTCAAATTGTTTGGAAAACTTTGCTTACACTTTAACATTTATTAAAAAGTTTTCTGAACATTAAGTCCATTTGTTAGAGTGATATTGATAAAGATATACAACCATACATTTGTTATTCTTCAATTACTTTGTTGTAAAGTTTCATTCCATTGTTGGTGAGAATTATTGTTTAAGATAGTGAGGGTGCTATTTTGTGATCGTTGTAAAAAGTTCTTTGATTTAGGAAGATTCAAAGTCCACCAAAAGTGTTTGGTGTTTGTGTTGTAAACAAGAGAGAGGGTTTCTTTCTTGTGTTTATGTTAGAAAGATTGTTAGGGGGTCTTGGAGTGAGATTGCTTGTAACAAAGATTCTAACATAGTGAATTCCTTTGTGGGGCGTGAAGGGAGTGGACTGACCCTAAGGTTTAGAGGGGAATCACTATAATTCTCTTGTGTCTTTTCTTCTTCCCTTGCTCTTTTATTTTTCCGCATTCATACCTTCATATTAAGTTTCCGAAAAAATTATCAAGAATGCTAAAATCACGAAAATTAAACAATATTCCTAGAAACCTAATTCACCCCCTCTTAGGTTACAATCTGAACTTACAATAGGATATGAAATACCTGAGTTGACAAATTTTGGTGAAGAAGCAGAAGAATTGTGACATATGTAATCTTTCAAAGAACCTGGTGCAGACTTTATTCTAGTAGACTTGTGAATAATAGGTACAGAGGGAGATGAATTATCAGGGGAAGAGGAAAGTTGTTTATTACTGGAATTAGAAACAGGTGAAAAGGCTCATTTGCAAAAACTGATGAAGGAGACTCAGGTTCAGGAGTTGGTGAAGTATACTCAGGTTCATAAATTTCAGTCTTTGATGTGTATGTGACATTTGTGTGATATTCCCATGAAATAGTGGAATTGTTTTGTTTGTAAGGAAAAATACACTCATGATGGGTGACATTTCTTGAAACAAACAGTTGTTTTGTGTGAATATCAAGGACTATGACACCTTTCATGCCACTCTTATAACCAAGAAAAATACACTTTCTTGCTCTAGAAGCAAGTTTAATTCTTTGAGATTGAAGAGTTGATGCATAAGGTAAAGAGCCAAAAACTTTCAGTTGATGCAAATCAGGAGTTTTCTTGTGTAATAAGAAATAAGGTGTTTGATTGTTTAAAATGGGACTAGGCACTCTATTCATGATAAAGCATGAATAGCTGTATAAGACCAAAAAGTTTTTGGTAAATTTGATTGAAAAAGTAATGCTCGTGTAATGTTCAAAATGTGTTGATGCTTTTTTTCTACCCTTGCATTTTGCTGGGGTGTTTCTACACAACTTGTTTGATGCAAAATACCTTTAGATGCATAAAATTGAGGAATGGTAAATTCAGGGCCATTGTCAATTCTAACAATTTTAACATGACAATCATGATGTTTTTCAATCAGAGTTATGAAATTAACAAGATGTTGTCTAGCTTCACTCTTAGATTTCATCAAAGTAATCCAAGTGTATCTACTATAGTCATCTACTGCAGTAAGAAAATAAGAATAGAAGAAATTGAAATAGGGCCCCAAATGTCAAAATGTATTAATTCAAAAGGCTTTTCAGCTTTATTACAACTCTCAGAAAAAGGTAACTTTCTGTGTTTAGCAAAGTAACAAACATCACAAGTTGCTTTGAAATCTACATGAACAAAAGGAAACAAAGATTTTAGAGATTGCATTCTAGAAAAAGACAAGTGATCTAATCTAAAATGCCATAAGTAGAGGAGCATAGCTAGGGATGGCTTTGCTTGTTGCACACATCAGCTTATTTGGAAGACTCAAGTAGTACAAATCTTCCCTTTTATCACCAGAACCAATCATCCTCTGAGATTTCTTGTCCTGAATTAAGCACTGGAAACTATCAAAGATCACAATGCAATTAAGAGAATTACTTAATTTTGACACAGAGATGAGATTAAAATGGAATTTAGGAACTTAAAGAACATTATGAATAACAAAATTTTGTGAAATTTGATAGTTCCAGATTGTTTAGCTATTGTAAAATGACCTGTAGGTAATTTGATGTAAATGGGAGCAATTTCATCGTAAGAATGAAACCACTTTAGATTTCCACAAATATGATCACTAGCTCTTGAATCTATGATCCAAGAACTTAGAGTAAAATTGTGACAAGTTAAAGAAGATATGAAACTAGTACCTTGCCTGTCAGAAGGTGAATGACCAACAGACATTGAAGAAGAAACCTGATTAGAAGCATGTGCAGTACCAGAATCTTGATTAATGGATGAATTCTGAAGTAGAGACATTAACTTTTCATATTGCTCATGTGTGATGACTGAAGTAGCTTGGAGATCAACACATGGTGGAGTATTTTCAGCATTTACTTCCTCCTTAGCAACATGATTAGCAGATGAAGAGTTGAAATTCTTTTGAAGATGTGGTGGGACACCGTGCTTTTTCCAACAAGTTTCCACAGTGTGATTGCTCCTACCACAAAAAGTACAAACACGAACACCATTCTTGGAACTTGCTCCTTGAGCATATGATTTTCCAGAATTGTTTCCTTTGAACTTTCTGGAATCAGCATAGTTAACCAAAACAGAATCTTCACTTGGTGAAGAAAAATTTCCTTGCCTTTCATGTTGTAAAACCATAGAAAAAATCTTGTTCATAGGAGGGAGAGGATCCATCAAAAGGATTTGAGACTTAACCATACCAAAATTCTCATTCAAACTAGTGAGAAATCTTATTGCATAGAGTAAAGTATGATTTTTCCTAGCATTGCGCATGAATTCTCAAGAACAACGTACTCTACACACACAATTGGGAACTGGCATGTAAATTTCAAGCTCCTCCCACAAAATCTTCAACTGAGAGTAATAAGCAGTAACGGTTTTTGAATCTTGTTGCAAAGAATAAATTTCTTGCATGAGTTCTGAGATTCTTACCAAATCGCCTTGTGCAAATCGTTCTTTCAGATCGTTCCAAACGTCACAAGCATTTTCCATGAAAATGATGGATTGTGCAATTGAGGGAGAAGCAGAATTCACAATCCAAGAGTGTACCAATATGTTGCAACGATTCCAAGGACGAAACAGTGGATCAAAATCATCATCAATTGGTTCAATCGTTCCATCAACGAACTCAAATTTCATCTTACCACCAAGAGCTCTACGCATGGATCTTGCCCAAGAATGGTAGTTGCAACCATCCAAAACCGGAGAAACAGTAACAGAGGAAGGTTCATCACTAGGATGAACGAAATAGGGACTAGATTGATCAGTAAGAGGATCAGTGTTACGAGGCGCCATTGATGAAAGCTTGCAGAATAAGGATCAATAGGCTCTAGATACCATATTGAGTAAGAAAGAAAATGATAGAAAATGAGAGAAAAAGAGTGAATGATTTTCATCGATTGTGAAATTTGTTACAACTTGTTTATATAGGTTGTTAGCTTGGTTACACTATAACATATTGTGCACCAGCTTTACTATATCCTATCTTATTGTTCCTAGAAAAGTGGGAGTTAGTTACAATGTA
>Ga0209282_1002734_pt1 | contig 10281 bp, 2 predicted proteins | sample Mtrugardesep15_FD_187529 | JGI IMG/M metagenome (GOLD analysis project Ga0209282, IMG submission 187529) | Root nodule microbial communities of legume samples collected from California, USA - M. trunc garden sep15 (SPAdes) (version 2) | ecosystem: Host-associated > Plants > Roots > Nodule...
AAGGCAAAAAACTTCTCCCACAACACAACCCACAGAAGAGGAATAAAGTGTTGTCTTTGGTTTGCAAGTCATGAATGAGAGATTGTGAGTCAATGAAGAAGCGCTTCTTTCAGTGACAGAAGAAACAAAGACTGTGATCGCTATTCACACCTCCTCCATTGGCGGGAAAGAGATTTATATAGCAATGGGAGTTTCGGAGAATTACAAAGGGTTGATACTTGCGGTTTGTTCAAGTGGATTCATTGGTGCTAGTTTCATCTTGAAGAAGAAGGGTCTTAAACGTGCTGCTTCACGCGGTACTCGTGCAGGTAGATGCATCCCCTTTTCATCAATTCAATTCATAATTTTCACGCTTAGTTAGTTGTGATTTTCACTCTTCAATTGTCTTCCGATTCGATCATACAATTTAGTGGGGCTATTGTATCTAATGCATTTAACAATGATCACGAGTTTTAGGACTTGGATCAGATCCACAACATATTTTTCATAAACAACTTATCAACATGTTTTAAGTTGTTTCAATTGTATCAAAAGTGCTTATGCCACTAAGTTAAGTTTAAATAAGCCAATCCTAACAGACCCTTATTTGTGAGGCTGTTTGGAAGAGCTTACAAAAACAGCTTATTAGAGGTTCTTAAGCTGTTTTCATTAGATCTCCAAAATAGATTATGAAAACAGCTTATATCTTATATGAAAACAGTTCAACTTATCTTTTGTTATAGAAATAGCTGATACATAAACACTTATCATGCTAGGGCTATAAGCTTCAAATTAAGTTGTTTATCCAAACAGTGCCTTAATCTGTTTGCGTTCTTAAGCATGGTTTTGGATAAACATTATTATACTCAAAGCATTGAGTTTTAAGTTTACACTTACAGTAGAATTCAATATGAAAACTTATACATTTTTCTGTCAATGTGACATATGCCTTGACAAGCTAAAGGTGTTGTGTTTCACTTTTAGTTTTAGTCTGAATGTGGGTTGGAAGTTCCCAAATGCGGATCAAACATACTCTTGCTGTTTCTGCTAATTTTCACGCGATGTATTAGTTATAACTACCTTCATTAGAAATAAGGGTTGTTTGTTTTGCATGTTTGGTTCTAGGGTGGCGGAAATAGATTTTGATTGATTTGATTTTGTAAAATTGATATTAGCTAAAAGTGAGTTTAAGGTAAAATCCTTTGTGTTTAAATATGTTCAAGAGAAAGTGAGTTGAAATAAATTTGAATGTAAAATTCACGTTTGGAGCCAAATGTTACAAACTTACAAATTCTAGCAAGTCAGAATCAATTTTAGATGCAAAATCAATCCTAATCGAGAAACCCCAAACATACCAAAATCAATTTTAAGTCTTCGGAATCATTGTTGACTCTCCCAAAAGTGAATGTAAATATACATTTTGTAAAATTCTAGCTTATGCTTTATGTTTTGAAATTTGCAGGGGTTGGTGGTTATACTTATCTACTAGAGCCGCTTTGGTGGGTTGGCATGGTAACAAGTTAGTATAGCAATGCTCTTTCTCTCTCGGGTAGTAGGTTTTAATTTTTGAAATGAAACTCACATGGATCTTGAACTATCTGCCAACAGTGATTACCGGGGAAGCTGCAAATTTCGTGGCTTATATTTATGCTCCAGCAGTTCTAGTTACTCCTCTTGGCGCGCTCAGCATCATTGTCAGGTACACATGACTTAATAAAATAAATTAGAACTTCTGGTTGAATATCGTGATTTCGTGGCAGAAATCAACTAACATATCCAGCATATATTGCCAGTTCTGTTTTGGCCCACTTCTTGTTGAAGGAAAGGCTTCAGAAGATGGGGGTGTTAGGATGTTTGTCCTGCATCGTGGGATCGATTGTTATTGTCATCCATGCACCACAAGAACACACTCCAAATTCTGTCCAAGAAATATGGGAATTGGCCACGCAACCAGGTTGGCTTGTATCTCCCATTTTAGTTTACTCTTAAATTTAATTCCGATCCAGTCTCTAATTAATGCTATCTATCTTTTCCCTTTTCAACAGAATTTATGATTTATGCTGCCGCAACGGTTTCAGTAGTTTTGGCCTTGATTTTAAATTTTGAACCTCGTTATGGACAGAAAAATATGCTGGTCTACTTGGGAATCTGTTCATTAATGGGCTCACTTACGGTAATTATGTCTATGATAAAAATGATTTTGAAGGAAGTATCATATCAGTGTTGTCGATTGTGGATTGCAGAAATATCGGTTTGTTCGGATTCCGTTATGCTACAGTGCTATAGCGCCGCTATTCGACAACACTGTGTACTAAATGATGTATCGCGGAACAATAATGATTTGTTTAAATTCCACTACGCCAAAGCCTCTATTTGACAACATTATTATGTGAGCATTCACTAACTGTATTTTAGTATGCTCATCAATGATTTTTTAAACTATTCAGGTTATGAGCATTAAGGCCATTGGGATTGCAATAAAGCTTACCCTTGATGGAATAAATCAAATAGCTTATCCTCAGACTTGGTTTTTTGTTATAGTGGCCACGATATGCGTCGTTACACAGTTGAATTACCTTAACAAGGTGAGTGCAGAATTTTAAATTCATCCGGTGCAGGTTATAACTGAAACTATAAACTATTGTTTATTTAATATACTGGACGCAAATTTTCAAGTCCGGCATTGATTTTTATGCATGAATTATAGTTTCTTACACTAGTGTGGTCCCAGGAGGCAAAACCTCTTCTGTGTCTTTAGTTATTTTGTAAGAGGAAAACTTATAAAAACACAGCCTCACAGGGATGCTCTTCTAGTTTTAACATCGGTAGCAGAAGAGCTGATCTATTTAAATTAAGTTTGTCATGAATCAATATAATATTCAGTTTGTCTATAAAGTGTATGCTTGCAAGTGAGAAGTCTTTCCCCTCCTATCTGCATAATAACACCATAAAAAGCCAATAATGATTTTTATTCAGGAGCGGGTCAATAATAACAGGTTACCAAATAACGATAACATGACACGGCCTGTTGCAATTAATACATAGAAGCTTAAAATGCATTCTCACGAAAGTTTTTACCTTTGTTTAAGCAATGTTGCAAACTGAAGAAACACAGTTGCAGTAATGTTTTGTCAACTGATAAGTATCAGTTCCTACGGATACCAATTTTCTTGCTGTCCATCTATGTTGTATTAATAAGTTATAATTCCTTACTCTTTTAAGAAACCTTGAGCTTATTTTATTTCACTATTCAACAATGTTTCAGGCCCTGGATACATTCGATGCAACCATTGTTACTCCTGTATATTATGTGATGTTTACAACTCTTACTATTGTTGCCAGTGCAATAATGTTTAAGGTATGACAATCAATTCATGTTTCGTGCATTCTTTTGGTGATGTATCAAACTTTTCATCTGTTGAACACTGGTATATGAAAAAATTGGCTGTTTTCTTTCATTGATCTGCATTACAGGATTGGTCTGGTCAGGATGTCAGCAGCATAGCTTCTGAGATATGTGGATTCATCACCGTCCTTACGGGAACAATAATTTTGCATGGGACTAAAGAACAAGAAGAATCTACTAGGAAAGGTATAGAATAATATTTTACTCTAATCTCAATCAGTTTCCACATGTTTGTCAATGCGTTAATAAACTATCTCATGAACCATAAGATTTCTCTATAACAATGGAACCTCATGAAGTGACGGTATCTTTTCTGGTGCAGGGACCATGTCATGGTTTATGAATGAAGATTCCGCAAAGTGCGTTGAGGATGAACACCTTATCGTTATAAATGGTTCGGATCGTCTTGAAAATTGACGTTCCTTTTGGGTTGATGGAAGAGAACATAGTTTATACGCAACAATTCAATGAAATGTGCCTGCCTATGGTCGTGATGTGGCACATGTTGCAGTGGGGATTGCTTGTTTTTCATGCTGGAGCTTAAATTCAAGCACTCCATGGTATTGTATATAGTTTTTTTTATCATTCTTCGCAGGCTGTTGTGAATACGGCTATTCTCTATAGCCATCTCAAAGTGCCGCTAACTAATAGTGATTCGAGGGCTTAATCATTTTCCTATTGAACTGGGGTTGCTGTCTCATTGCAACCATTGAGATTCTTGGACTGATCCCGTTGTATGTTATGTTGTTCAGGGTAGTCGGTGTAAGTGTGTAACTTTTCTTTTTAATATTTCCGTAGAAAGTAAGCAATTGTTTATATGGTTCAATCTCTATATATTTTCCCATTTAATAATTATATATCTTTTTGTTTCTTTGATTGGATGTGATAAATTACATTGATTCGTTGTCTCCCATTTAAATGTGAAAGATTATATTCTTTTGATATTCTGCAATGGATCAGTTGGTTGGATATTGTGGTCACCTATCTTTTAGAATGTTTTTCTGATTTTGTGAAGACTCCAAGAGCATTAACGAATACAGATGACCTAATGGGGATCATGGTTGATGACGACGCATTAACAATAAACAATATTGGATAATATAAAATTTTATTTTGATCTTATTTGCAAAAAACATTTTATAACGGTACATGTCATTTGTAGTAGTCATAATAATCCTTCAATACATCAAAATTTTTAAAAATCAATTTTTGTTTTCTGTACATGTGTTTATCGTAACAAAATTATTTTTATTTTTTATCTTTTTTAAAATAATTTAGTTTGTTTATCGTACCCGTCTTGACGCTAGTATATTAATAAATTTCTTTACAACAAAAAAGTCGATGAACCGATAATGTTGATTAACGTATACCTTTTTTGATGTGAAATTAGAGTCATCGGATTTAAAACAAATATAGAGATAGTTTGTTACGGATTAAAATAAAAATGATTTTGACAATGAAAAATTTATAGATTATTTGTAGAGATTAATAATTTATAGATTATTTTTAGAGATTTTATAAAATATTATAATTTATTTTGTGTTTGTTTATCGTAACAAAAATAATTTTTAAAAAAGATAATAATTAAGTTTATTTGTATACAACTATATAAAAAAAAATTGTTACAAAATTAGTTCAATTTTTTTACCCTTATTTTTTGAGCCATTTGTTATAATGTTTTTAAGAAAAAAATCACTTATTTTAAAAAAATAATCACTTTTAAGAATATTACATCCGTTTGTTACAACTTTATAAAAAAATCAGAATCTAAAAATAATCTAAAAACAATTTCAAATGAGAAGCTGTTAAAAACAACTTTTTAAAAAATAGATTTTTGGTTGAGGAGAGAGAAAATATTGATAAAAAGATTGAATTAATTTTGTAACAAAAAATCGCTCTTATATAACTTTATCTAAACAAACTAAATTATCTGTTTAAAAAAAGTGATTTTTATTACATTAAACAAACACAATAAATTCAGATTTTTCATAAAATCTCTATAAAATAATCTCTAAATTATTTGATGGAAAAATCACTTTTATTTTAATCCATAACAACTTTAAAAAAACTATTTTTTAATAAGCTACTCTTGACAACTTCTCATTTGAAACTGTTTTTAGATTTTTCTAGATTCTGATTTTTTACGAAATCGTAACAAACAAATGCAATAATCTTACAAATAATTATTTAAGAAAAAAAATTAAACAAATTATAACAAACGGACTCATATTTGATATTCCCTCTTTCCTAGAGTTATAATTGGAGGAAGTATAAAATATTTCCTTTCTATATAAAACTATGACCCTAATCCCTCAATATGTATATGAATTTTATTTGGATGGTCACAATAAAAAAACAATGTCAGTCATTTTGTTTACCTAATTACAAAGCACACAATTAATAGGATTTTGTTTACTTTCTCTTAAAAAGTTAGGAATTTGTTTACTTTGCAATTGAACTTTCATCAAAGACACTCTCTAATTGCTCTTAAATAAATGATTTTATTCTAATGAACGAGAGAAAAAATAAAGAAGATCCTACTTATAATTACACATAAAGCATTTTTTTAATCAGCATTTAGGCGCAATTGCATATATTAATTCATTTAAGAATTTTGTGTGCATTTAAGAATTATCTATATGAAACAAATGTTCATAAAAACTTATAAAATGACATTGTTTGAAAGATCTAAATTGTTTACCATTTGGACTATACCACAACAAGAGAGATACTTGTTTATAAAAAAAGACAATTTAAGAAAAAGAGGTTTACATTAACAATCTACTATTGCTTAAAATTTAAAACCAAAACCGAATATAGACCACAGAAATTTTATATATAAAAAAATAAAAAAAGCTGTTTGAAAGGGTATATTTTAATATTTTATTAAATTTAAATTTGCACAAGTTATTCTTTGTTTAATAATTATCTTTTAGTCTAGTCAAAATAACAGAATTATTCATATCTTTTAAAATCCTCTGTAACAAACAAAAAATCCTTTCGAAAAAGATAAGCGATTAATTTGTTTGACCCGTTTTTAATTAATTAAGAATCAATCCTAATTAAAACAAGATTAAATCTGCACCGTTCATTTGGGGTATTGGATGGCGTTATATATAACGGGTCTAGGAGAGTTTTGCTGCCAAAAAACGCAATCTAAGAAAGAGTGTTTGAGAAAACAATCGAAAAGATCGAAAGAAGAACAAAGAGAGAGACAACATGGCGGCTACTGTATCTGCTTGGTCCAAACCAGGTGCATGGGCACTTGATTCTGAAGAGCACGAAGCTGAACTTCTTCAACAACATACCAACACCAACAACGTTGTTGAAACCAAACCACTTGCGGAATTCCCTTCCCTCGCTGTCGCCGCCGCAACAAAACCTAAAAAGAAGAAAGCACAAACCCTAAGTTTGGCTGAGTTCACTGCTAAACCGGTTTCTTCTTATACGGCTCAAGATCCGGTTGATCTTCCCACCGGTCCACGTCAGCGAACCGCTGAGGAACTTGAAAGGGACCGGACTAAAATTGGTGGTGGGTTTCGATCTTACGGTGACCGTGGTGATAGGGACAGGACAAGGAGTGATGAGAGTTCTGTTTCGAGATGGGGTTCTGGTCCTAGGGTTTCTGAGGATGGGAGAAGGAATGGTAGGGATAGAGATTCAAGTCGTGATTCGGGGCCGTCGAGGGCTGATGAGATTGATAATTGGGCTGCTGGGAAGAAGGCTGTTGTTGGGAATGGGTTTGAGAGAAGGGAGAGAGGTGGAGGTGGAGGTGGGTTTTTTGATTCGCAGTCGCGTGCTGATGGATCGGATAGTTGGGTTTCGAGTAAGGTGCCATTGGAGGGACGGAGATTTGGTTCCGGTGGTGGTGTTGGTGGTGGTGGATTTGATAGAGAGAGGAAAGTAGGGTTTGGTGTTAGTGGTGGTGCGGATTCGGATAATTGGAATAAGAAGAAAGGTGAATTCAGTGTTGGAAGTGAGAGAAACGAGAATGTTGGTGGTGGTGGTGGTGGTGGAAGGCCTAGGCTTGTTTTGCAACCACGAACAGCGCCGGTGAGTAATGAAAATCAGGATGTTGTTGTTACTAATGGTGGTGGGGGTGGTGTTGTTTCTGCTAATGTAGCAAAGCCTAAGGGCGCGAATCCATTTGGTGAGGCAAGGCCAAGGGAGCAGGTTTTGGCGGAGAAAGGTCAGGATTGGAAGAAGATTGATGAGCAGCTTGAGAGCACGAAGATTAAGGAGACTGCAGTGGTTGAAGGATTTGGAAAGAGGGGTTTTGGTTCTGGCAATGGACGCGGTGAAGATCGATCTGAGAGGAGTTGGAGGAAATCGTCACCATCTGATGATGGTCGTTCTGAGAGGTATGTTACCAATAACTGAAAGCAATATGGTAGTATTAGAATTTCAATTTTTCATTATTTGTTCTTGAGTATTCTTGTTAGTTGCTTGTAGTGTTGGCAATAATTAGGTTTTTTTAGTGATGGTAGTTCATGAACAAATGGCTCAGAAAACGGTTAATACATTCCAATGTGGTGATATGCTTTTGGATGGTAGTTTCAAGTTTCTAAACTGTTGCTTCACTTTTAACTTGTATTGCCAAAATAATTTGTTTTTCTTGTTTGTGTATGCTACTTTATATAATATATCCAAAACAATATGCTTATAGCCTTCACTTGTGTGATGTATGTACTTTCTCGTGGTATCTAAACAATTTTGAGCATACCAATTTTTGAGGTTTATTAACAGTTTCTTAACAACTCATGTATTGTTGTAATCTTAGCTACAGTTTCTTCTACTAAGTGTTGCATACCTCTGTCTGCCTTGATACTTCTATAGTTGAACATTCATTGGTTTCTGTACTTTTTGTTTTTGTGCTGTTTGTGAGAATTTGGTTGTTAAGTAGTGCTGCTGTCTCTTCTGGAGGACAAGAATGTCATTAGGTTATCTGTCTCATATGCAAGTTGTGGTGTTTCTGTTTTTGTCTTAATTTGTATTGCCTATTTGGCTTACTTATAATGCTTTTGACTTTATAATGTAGCGCTGAGAAAGTGGAGGAAGAACACGTTGAAGAAAACTAAAGAGCCATCAATTACTTTTATCCCTACAGATAGATTGACAAGGGAGTTGGAACGAAACATTGAATATCTGAAACTTATTTTTTTGTTACCCATTGAAGTTTTGTTTTTACTTACATGTTCTTTATTGTGAGACTCGACTAAAACTGGTAAAAGACATTTTTTGATAGGTATGTTGGTAGCTTAGGCAGTTTCAGTATTTATGGCTATGTTTGTAGCTGAATGTTACCGTAATCGGTTAAAATTTCATCGACTCATATTTTGTATAACAGTATAAGCATGGCGGTGAACTGCTGGTTTTGGTATTCATGTGGTTTTCTGCTTCCGCGTCTATTTTTTATTGATATTATTAATGTTCAACTTGAAAATATTTGTTTGGCCATTGTATGCATGACTTAAACATTCTGATTCCCTATTTCTGTGAGTCGTAGAGAAAGAGGTTTCCAGTTACTCTATACTTGAGTAGATCATTAAAAAAAAAAAACAAGTGTTGCATATAATACCAAGTGTACATAGGGAAAATGGTCTTTGTTTTGATATTGTGAGTATTAAGGGCCTGCGATTAGTTGCCGGAAATCAATATGTACTGGAAATCAATAATTAATTAGCATGTATGTCTTTGGATGGAGTTATGTGTTGCTTCCCAAATCTTGTTCTGTTGTCACGAAAGGTGAAAACCAACTTCTGAAAGCATCGGAGATGATTATCTCCTCAAAAAATGCAGAGGTGTGCAAGCACATGTTGAGTGTATGTTTCTAGTACTTGTAAGTGCTCTTTCATTTGGTTAATCTTCAAAATAATTTCTTTTTCGATCTACCTATTTTTGACATGAGCATTTTAGTCCTTAATATTACGTGATACGTGATGTTTGATAGGTGTTGGGGTAATATTTTGTTGTGGTCTTGAAATTGATTGCCATATTTTTTGTCCACTCTTAACCTCTCTATTTATAATCAACTAAATCAATTTTTTTTTCTTTTATAAAAGCAAAACAATATTCATTCATTAAATTTGTTCAAAAAAAATATTCATTCATTCAAATTAATAGAATATACCTGATACAATGATCGACATTACTAAAAACGTGCGAACAAACTCATAATACCTAAATTAAAAGCATACAACGACAAAATGTCCTTGCTCAAAGAAAAAAAAACGACAAAATGTCCACAAATAATATGATAAAATTTAAATAGTCAGAATACTTATGATTTTATATAAAATGAAAGTCACAAAAATTTATCCTTATAATTTTAATCAAAATCAAAATTTATATAAAATACCATCCATAATTTAAATCAGTTAGCACAATAAAAAGAGCGGAAATTAGTAACAATAATATAAATTCTTATTTTTTTGAATGACATAATCTTAATGGTATAATCGAAAGTGAAAAAGTCTTCCAAAAATCATATATTCCCAATATATATATATATATATATATATATATATATATATATATATATATATATAGTACTATTGGAAAGACGAACATGTGTCTATCTTTCTGTTCTTTTTATTGCTCTAACACGTGTAGATTATCAATGATATTTTATAGAAATTTTGCGTGTAAATTACAAACGATATTTTATATAATTTTTTTTGTATAAATTAAAATTATAAGTATAGATATTTGTGACTTTAAAATATAACAAACTCAACAAATCATATTTATCTTTTTTAATGATGTTACAAATATAACAAATTTTTTTATCTTTTTTTAACAACAACAACAATATAACATTCTTTAAAAAAACAATATAACATTATTAATAATTTATTTAAGGGTATAATTAAAATAAAAAAAACCGTCAAAAATCT
>Ga0209282_1002736_pt1 | contig 10280 bp, 3 predicted proteins | sample Mtrugardesep15_FD_187529 | JGI IMG/M metagenome (GOLD analysis project Ga0209282, IMG submission 187529) | Root nodule microbial communities of legume samples collected from California, USA - M. trunc garden sep15 (SPAdes) (version 2) | ecosystem: Host-associated > Plants > Roots > Nodule...
CAATAGATATATACAAACGATGACACAACATGATAGGAATGAAAAACTCATAATATTATGGATTACTGCATTTTAGAGGGAATTTGTTAGGTTAAATTGGTGCGCTGCATCCTTATTTATTAATTTTGTTAAGTCTTAACCTAATTTTTTCCCTCCACTAATCCCTTTGCAACAATTCTATCCTAAAATTTTGGCTCTAAATTTTTCATTTCTCTCTCTAATAACCATGAATATTTTTCAAAGCAAAAATTTAATAAATATCCTAATCCTTATCTTTATTTTTTATTAATTTTGCTAGGTTTGTAACAACTTAACCTATTGTTTTTGTAAAAAAAATTTGACAAGTTGTTGTACACTTATTTAATACTTTTACAAATAGAATACCCTAATTTCCATGTAAACTTGGCTACCCTAAATAATTTGTTAGGAACCATGAACTGCATTAATTTTTGATGTTTAACTATAAAAGTAATAAATAAAATTGACCCGTGCAACAATATAATTTTGTATTCTTTTTATTTTTTTTCTTTATAATTTTTTTTATTATCATTTGATTGTAATATTTGTATCTCCAATAATCTAATTTGCGTTTATTGATCGACTCATGATTTTATGGGTTAAAGATTATTTATTGGTCTCTATTATAGTCGAGAGTATCGTGCGTCGCACGGGTCAAAAGTTTAGTTTTAGATGGAATTTGTTAGGTTAAACTGTTGCTAAGCTAATGCAACATTTTAGAGAGAAATTATTAGGTTAAGTTGCCGCAGACCTAATAAAATTAATAAAGATTTTTTTTTAGTATTAAATAAGTGTACAAAATATTGTCAAAAAAAGGCAACAAGATAGGAATGAAATTGGTGCGATGCATTTTTTTAGATAAAATTTGTTAGATTAAATTACTGCTAACCTAATGCAGAAAATTGGAGGGAAATTATTAGGTTAAAATGCTGCAGACTTAACAAAATTAATAAATAAGGATTAAACTTATTGGTTGTTGTGGATCTTCGGAAACATCCTCACATCTATTTTTACATTGTCGCTATTTTGGCATAGCTTGACCCTTTATTCATTTTTGGTTTGGCGTCTCTACAGTAATCCATGTTTGTGTGGCGGATCACTTTAATCAGTTTAGCTATGCATGCGGTGGTGGCTCTAAGATGTGCCAATCAATTATTCAGCTGATTTGGTATGCTACTGTGTGGGAAATTTAGAAAGAAAGAAATACGAGGTTATTCATTGGTAAAGATTACTTGATTTTACAGATAGTTGACAAAATTAAGTCATTTACCTTCCTGTGATTGAAAGCGAAATTTGGTTCTCTTTCCTTCAATTATCATGGTTAATGGCTAAATCCGTTTACTATGTTGGACATTGGCTAATTGTTATTTTTTTTCCTGTTTTTAATTTTATCGTTGTTTTCGATTTCCCTTAATGTACATATTGTTTTTCGACTCTCATTCTTCCTTGGTAATATATTTCATTTTACCTTTTTTAAAAATAAAATAAAAATAATGTATTAAACTTTGAAAATGACAGTTAATTAAAAATACCAATTTTATGCAAAAATGACAATTAGTATAAAGGAAGAAAGCAACTAGTCACATAAGGGTGCCATTTAACATGGGAAAGGAAAATCCTTTCCCACCACGGGAAAGATGTTGTTTTGACCATAGATATTAATAAATAGGCTAAATTGCACTTTTCGACCCCTAAGTTTCAAAAAATTGCGATTTTGGTCCCCTTTCTAAAAAAAAACAATTTTGGCCCCTTTCGTCCCAAAATTGTTGAGAAGACGCCACGTGTCCCAAAAAAGGGGCCATAATTGAAACTTTTTGAGAAGATAAGGGGTCTAAAGATCATATTTCCCTTATGTTAGGGGTCAAAAGAGCATATTTCCCTAATTATAGAGGGTCACTTTTGTCATTTTTTTAATAGGGGGTCAAAATCGCAACTTTTTAAAACTTAAGGGGTGAAAAGTGCACTTTAGCCTAATAAATATATTCAATGGTTGAGATTGGTTACCTATAACTTTTTGGTTTTAAACATTTTACAAAAATTGAAACCCCACGTTATATAGGTTAATGTTATTTTATTTAATGGGCCTATGTGACTAAACCAAAAATCATCAAGCCAATACAAAAACTTTCTATTGGAACCCTAACTTCTTACATTTTCTTCCAATTTTAACCTTTAATATTATTTTACTTTGTTTATTATTTTTTTATAAAATAAAATAATTTCCCACTTAAAAAAAAAAAACACCCACATTACTGAGTAGAAAAGTAACAACACTACATTTTTTTTTATGGTTGCACTACTTTCTATTTTTTTCTAAACGATGAACTCTCTCCTATTTTCGATAATTTTCCTTTGTTGAAAAACAATCGGCTCTCTCTATAGAACCATATACATATTTATCATTATTTTTTTTTTCTGTTTCATATATGTATACCATTTTGAATAAATAAATAATATGTTTTCAATAATTGCTCAGAAAAATAATTATTTTCAATGAAAATAAAATAAAAATTATTTATTTCATATCTATATATAAAACAGACATACAAGTACGTTAGTGGTAATCAAGTTAAATAAGTTCAATTTAAATGAATATTTTTTATTTGTTAAAAAAAAGTTAAATACGTTCAATTAAAAAAATATCAACAAATTCATATATCACATTTATCATTTTAAAAAGAAAAAAAATACTTTGAAATAAATAAAAATATTTCAAGATAAAATATTATTGTAGTAGAGAATTTTGGTTGTGTAGATAGTATTGTTTTTTCAAATGGGAGGTGTAATTCAAAGTTTAGTTTAATATCTCATTAAAGTTTGTTTGTCTAAACCAAAATACCAAACAAAGATACTTTGTTTACATGCAACTTGTTTAATGCCACTTGTAAGTCAAAATCAACATTTCTCATGGTGAGAAATATTCACCTTTCCCATATTAAACGACGAGAAATGATATTTGTACAACCATTTTTGACAATTTTTATGACAACTTTCTCTCTCATACTCATATTATGTTTTTATTTTTTCTCTCTATTGTTTTGGTTTTTGTACCAATACCTCTTTTCCTTTGTAAAATTATGGTTGTCTTAAAATTATCTATCAAATGGTCGTTCAAATAACACAACTTCTAGATGACACCTTACTTAAGAGTGAAGAATATTAATAAGAAAGTCATTAGAGAGAGAAAAAATGGAAAGGAGTGGTTGTTGATCGACATTCACTCACAAAAGTAGAAGACAAGTAGAAACAAACAACCACCATTTGCAGTGTCCTCTAGCACATGATTTGCCAATTTCAAAAAGGTATACACTGCTTCAATTCTATAGGCAGCATAACCTAGATAAGAGAGAAAGTACTACTAAACAAAGGATGTATCATAAATAAACAAACGGGATAATTATAGCTATAGTCACGGAAAAGGAAAGTTCTACCAAACTCATGGTCACTCACATAATGTCACAGATCCCACCTAAGGACATGGTACTAGAAAACATACACTTAACAACAACATTTCAATAAACATCAAAATCTAGAATCAGACAAAGATTTTCTCTCTTCATTACTCTTCACACCCACCACCACTTCTTCAACCTAAAATTCTTTGCTTTTTAATGTTGTGAGAAAGAAACAAAAGTTAAAATTCTCTACATTGTGTTTTTTTTGTGTGCTGTTACTTCAAAAGCACAAGTATGAGGAAGCATGGATGGCAACTACCTTACCATCCACTTCAGGTAACTTTAAAGTTTCAATTTTTTTGCTTAAATTGTTTTTTTGTTAAGTGGGGTTTACTCATTTTGAAAATTTTATGTGAAGGTGGTGGCTATTGCTGTGATTTTAGCTCTTGGGTTTGCTTTCTATGTGTTCTTTGCTCCTTTTGTTGGAAAGAAGATGTATCAGGATATTGTGGTTGCTCTTTATACACCGCTGGTAGTAACACTAATCCCATCTTCCAATTTTCTATTGTTTACTAAGTTGGTTTGTTGGATGACATGAGATGTGTGATTCTTTTTGTTTGTTTGCTTTCTAGTTCATGTGTTTGATTATCCGGTGTCAAATATTGATTTTGAGTGAATTGAACAATAAATTTGAGTAAATTTGAGTGTAAAAATCAATTCTAAAAGGCTTAAATATGCATTTCATCCCTGTAATTAGGGGTCGTTTGAAATTTCATCCCTGAGCTTACTAATCCTCCAATTTTGCCCCTGCAATTATTAATCATTTGAAAAATGGTCCTAATTACATTTGATTAGTAATTTCAGGGACGAAAATTCAAATGACCTATATTTGCAGGGACGAAAGATTTATTTAAGCCAACTACCTTGCCCAATCATCATTTGTCACATGGGCACCAAGTCGCTAATGACAATCCACCTCAGAAAAAAAAACTTAATTAGGACCAAAAGTCAAATGATTAATATTTGCAAGGGAAAAATGGGACGATTAGTAAGCTCATGGATGAAATTTCAAACGACCCCTAATTACAGGATGAAATGCATATTTAAGCCATTCTAAAATCAAAAGCTCCAATCTATAGCTTCAAAGTAGAATCAATTATGTAGGCAAAATAAATTCTACACGAGAGTAACCAAATTTGTCAAAATCAATTCAATACCTCTAAATTAATTTTGGCTTCTCCAAAAATGGAACTGAACATAACACTTAATTCGGCCCTTTTGTCTTTGTTCGTTCTCATTGTGAGCCACTCTTTTTGAACTGTCATTCAGCTAAAATGTTCTAGGTATAATAATTAATGACTACATTGGTGCTCCATTTTGTTAGCACATCAGGCACAAAATGTTCTTAGGTAAAAGTAGAACTAAATCATCCCTATCTTGATTTACTTTTAGACTAAATTAAACCCTTTCATAAACAAAAAAGAGTAAACTAGACACTGTCAAACTGAGACGTCTTAGCAGAACAAGGTTACTTTTGTATCAAATAAATTATTTATAATTAACCTTTATTTAGAATGAAAGGAATAAATGATAGCTAAGCATAAGCTTACCATCTTTGAATCCCTTGTAATTTACTCTGCATCTAAACATACCGTAAATGATGAGCATCATCTTGAATTATTTAATGCCAAAATATTAGGAAAACAATGCAAATTGGAATAATGCCAAACCATGTTAATTTTTTATTGTTGAAATCCACTTTAATTAGAATTTCTTGCATTCTACTGGGTTTGGGGAGTATCTCATTGGCCACAAGCATATGTCCTTTAGACCCGCTATGAGACTAATCTCCACCTGAATGCTTAAATCACAGTTCAAGACTCTCCACTCTTTCCCAAGATCATATTTTGTGGACTCTGAACTGAAGTTCTCCTTCACAAGCTCAATACTCCTTTTAGTGGTGAGCGTTGAACATGCGACCTCCATATCACTCCTTAATGGAGCGAATTTGAGCTATTTTTTACTGAAAGCTACAGAAGTGTCTCTAATTATTAGTAGTACTACATTGATATTATCCAAGCTGACTGGATGGTGCTGAAACAATAAATATTTTTGATTCTACAGCTTTTGAAACTTAGCCTTTTCAAAGTTACAAATGATTAAGGGCAACCCGGTGCACTGAAGCTCCCGCATATGCAGGGTCCGGGAAGGGGTCCCACCATTTGGTGTATTGTATGCAGCCTCACCCTGTTTTTACACAAGAGACTGTTTCCAGGACTTGAACCCGTGACCTTACGGTCGCATGACAACAACTTTACCAGTTGCGCCAAGGTTACCCCTCAAAGTTACAAATGATTGGCTAAAATTTTTTTAGATGGTTGGTCAGGTGCTTTCTTGTTAGTTTTAGATTTTCTTCCAATGTAGAGTGTAGACAGCATAATATGTGGTATTATGTTCCAGCCAATCATCTGGAGACAGCATAATTTTGTAGATCTTCATCTGTAGATCTTGTAAGTACATTTTGAGTTCAGAACATCCAAATGACTGGAGTAGTTACTTAGTATGTGGTGTTTGACAAGGATTTTATTGGTGAAGAACCAGTTCCAAAGTTGTTGTAGTTATATAGCTTCTTGGTATAATAATAATGCTTTCTGTTATTGTAAAAAACCATAAGGTGTAAGAAAAGGATCGAGAATTAGTTTAAACATGTATTGGGAACTAACAGGAATGTGTTAGGAAAAACCCCATTGGTAAGATCTATACTAGCGCAGAGCACAGAGAGGCAATCAAGGGTATTGAATGATTAATGTAACAAATTGCACAAGAGGCAATAAAGGGAAATTGAGTGGTTTGTGTGATAGATTTCTAGTAAGGTAACCAAAGGGAATCAAGAGGAAAAATTGATATGTGGAGAAGATAGAGGCAGCGGAATAAGTAGAGGGCACTAAGGGAGAGTGCAGGGTCTCTTAAATACTGTAGAACTACCCATTTTGTTGCGTTTTGGATCCAGTTTCTAACAGAATGACAAGACAAGTTGACTAGCTAACTTACGTTTTCTGTGATATGAGATATATGAAACCGATCAGCTGCCATTCATTTACACGCTTAGTGAATCGATACCTAATTTGTTTTGAAGAGCAATGTGCATAGATTGGTTGTAATTTATTTGGTTCTTACCATATTTGGACCTTTTGAACTCAAAATGCGCTTTAATTTTCTGTGAGGGGAAAAACAAGTTCTTGGAGACCATACCATATCACCAGTCTCCCAATTTAAATACCGTGAATCCATCATTCAAAATGACAGGGAAGTAAACAGAGATGTAAGTAAACCATAGGATTTAAGTGTGGTGGATGAAGTGGAGGGTTGTTTCATTTCAAGTGATATTTCTGATGACAAAAAAGCTCCCAACCTTGAGTGAAATTTCATTGCATTGCAGTGTTGCATCGAATTGAATGCTCACTGCTAAAGAGTCAACAGGAAAATAAGCTTAATTTCCACAAATGAGAATGAGAACATTATCGTGGATGAGTGGACACACAAGACGTACTCAAGCATAAGGATAAACTTTGAGACATGTGAATGATCTGTAATGATGTATGAGATTGAATGCTGGGGGGCAAAAAACCAGTAAAAAAGTAAGTTTGATGTTGAACGAATGGTACGATGGATAAGTAGACACACATGAATAGATTAGGATTTCGGAATAAGTACATTAGAGAAAGTACGGGTATTACTTTCATTTCGTATTTGATATTTTTATTTAAGTAGGTTGATAGAGAGTCCATTTACTGTGGAAAAGATGTAAAATCTTTCTTTAGATGGTTAGAGCGTGTATGAGAAGACTTATGAAAACTCCAACAGGGAGAGTTGATTAGCAAAGGATAGTCTGATAGTTAAAGGTTGAATTAAATGTAGAAAGAAATGTTGGTCCCCCGTCCTAGTGATTGTTGTTCAAATTTGCCACCTCTAGAAGACAATCCTTAGCAATAATGGCATAAAGCCACTATCCTCTGAAGCACAATACTCTTGAGTAATCAACTATTAGAAATAGTAGCGTATGCTGCTTTGCTCTTTCTAACATCCTGTAATGTTTCTTCCTTATGGTTATTCTGGCTTCCCTTGCTTTATATGACTATGCTAGGGCTGTTATTGCCTAACATCATTTTATTGTTTTTTAATGTGTTTGCAACAGAATGATTAGACACGAATGATTTTGCTATAGTAATTTTTATAAAAAGTAAAATCCCAAGAAGGGCATTATATCTTTTAGTGATATCTCACCTCTTGCCAGATTACAGCTGTTTTTGGACTCTACATCTGGAGTGCTGCATCAGATCCATCGGATCCTGGGGTTTTTAATTCCAAAAAGTATCTGAAAATTCCAGACAGTAAAATGGGTTTTGGGTTAAAGAGTTCTAAATTAGGTGAAGAGTCAACTCCATCAATGCATGATGCAAAGGCTTCAACAGTTGAAGGAAATTCCATGGATAATGAAACATTCGGAACAGGAGGAAATATGAAAGATAATTCTCATTCAGTAGAGAAGGCAAATTCATCTTCTTCCTGTTTATCCCGTTTCCTCTTGGTATGCTCTCCTTGTGCTTATATCTGCCGCTGCTCTGGTTCAAGTGAGGAATCTTCTGATAAGCAAACCAGTGAAGATGGCATGTTTTATTGCAGTTTGTGTGAAGTTGAGGTGCGTTGAAGCTTTTTAACTAGAAACCTATTTTGCCTCTGTTGGAGGACTTGACTCCAAAATGATATGTGAAAAGACGATTTTATATCAAAAGTAGTGCATGCTGAATTTCACGATCACCTTCTGTGCATTATTGTTGCAGGTCTTCAAATACAGCAAGCACTGTAGAGTCTGCGACAAGTGTGTAAATCACTTTGATCATCATTGCCGAGTATGATTATCTGATTTCTCATTTCTTTACTCGATGTTTGGCATATGTTCTGAATGACTGTTGTTTCCTGAGTTTCGCAGTGGCTGAACAACTGTATTGGGAAGAGGAACTATAGGCAATTTTTCACCCTGATGATTGCTGCTATGCTCTTGGTAAGCACTTATGTATTGCTTATCATTGACATGGCTAAACCTCCCCTTTTTATTTTACTTTATAAGCTCCACGGCTATGTTATTTAGGCATAATGTGCAAACAAACCTATGAATACGAATCCGCTCTAGATCACCGGCATTTGTGCAACCTTTCTCATGGTGAATTTTAGAAAACAACGTCAAATTTTTTTAAAATGCTAAAAAGTCTTAACCATTTTTGAAAATGTCAATGTAACTCACAACCTACATATGGTACTGAAAATGAAAAATGAGCATATGGTGAATTGGTGGCAGTGAGAAGAATGCAGCTAATAAACTCATAAAAAGAAAAATGAAAACTCAATATTTTCAGGAAGTAAATAGGCTTTTAGTCTCCCAATGAAATTGCAAACCTTTTTCTATTTAAACCATCCCATAACCTAAAAAACACTCAAGTAAGAACTCTTATTTGCAAGTTATTTTCATTTCGATTAACTATTGACAGGTCTGTGAATGTTTTATGAACCTTGGGTTTCGGGGTTGCAGTTTATTCTTCAATGGTCAACTGGAATGCTTGTGCTCATTTGCTGCTTTGTTGAGAGGAAGCAATTTGCTATGGAAATCTCCTCTAAGTTGGGAAGCAGTTTCTCTATGGCTCCCTTCGTTATTGTTGTGGTGCGCATTTCTCCTCCTTGTGTGTAATATGTGATTACTTATTTACTTATTTTTCTGACATATGAATTTAACTTTTCCCTTTTTGTTTGACATTTCCATTTGATTGATGAAAATCATTGATGCTATTTCCAGTTACAGTTATTCTTACATGTGAACAACATCTTTGTTCCTTTTGATTTTTCAGTCTTCCTGTACCATTCTGGCTATGGTTGCTACATTACCTGTTGTTCAGCTTTTCTTCTTTCATATCCTCCTCATTAAAAAGGTAATAATATGCTTTCTTGTTGAAAAATACAAGTTTATATCATAACTCGTATTTAACAACAATAACATCATCAATGCTTAATGTTATGGTTTTAACGACTGACTCAGGGACTCAGCACATACGATTACATTGTAGCTATGAGGGAGCTGGAGCAAGAGCAGGAGCAGCTAGGAGTTGGAGGCCATCAAAGTCCCCAAATGTCAATTGTTAGCTCCTTTACTGCATTGAGCAGTGTAAGCTCCTTCAATGCTTTACATCGTGGAGCATGGTGCACACCCCCACGCATGTTCCTTGAGGATCAGGTAACATACTCTCAAGCAAGACATGGTTTTTTGTTTTACGGGATTTCTTTTTCTTCCTAAACTGCCTTTAGTTAGATGACTTTCGTGCAATAACACTGCTGCATGTGGATTGTAGTCATGCGAACTTCTTGAGCATTTGAATGCACATATAATCGTCTGTTATTAAGATTTGCATTGACGAGTTTGATACTTGACTGATCAACATATCAAGAATAGTATTGCATATCAACCTTGGAATTTTTTGTAGCTTTCTTGGATGGTTTGTGACAGTATGTGCATATTATGCAAGAAATATCTTCTTACCTACTCTTAGGAAAACAAAATTGATCAACTATGAAGCCTTCATCATTTGACATACTTTCTCTAATTGAGTTCTAATTTAAGCTATACTGCTATGTCTGAATCCAGTGGTTCTTGGATTATTTTAGTACTATTATGTAAGCAAGGAAACAACAAAGTGGATTTTGTCATTGGATAGCATGATCTCATTTATTTATTTTTTCGCGTATTTTATTTCATATGTTCTTTCTTGGACTTACTTACTGATCACCACCTGCTTTGTTTTTTTCTGCTCTTTTCTTTTT
>Ga0209282_1002737_pt1 | contig 10276 bp, 6 predicted proteins | sample Mtrugardesep15_FD_187529 | JGI IMG/M metagenome (GOLD analysis project Ga0209282, IMG submission 187529) | Root nodule microbial communities of legume samples collected from California, USA - M. trunc garden sep15 (SPAdes) (version 2) | ecosystem: Host-associated > Plants > Roots > Nodule...
CAAATTCATAGTTTTTTTTTTGTTTACGAATTGTAATGACATTATTTATGTGATGACTTTGTTGATCATGCCCACAGAATATTATGCCACTAGAAATATTAAAAAAAATAACAATTTGTTGAATGAGCTTTAACATTTCGGGGAGATTAAGATGCCACGTTTAATCAATAAACAAAAGATGATCAGCCATCAGTATTTAATCAATTATAGTATTAAGATTAGTTGTACATACCATAAGTTATGAGTTAAACAAGTTTCAAAGGCATATATTGTCAAGGTTTTGGAAATCTTTTGCACCCTTTTTAATTCTGAATAAGTCAGATGGATTTGCGTGGTATCATCATTCATATCTGGTGGCAGTCATAGGAACAAATAAACTATAGCAGCCAATTTGTCCAACTGAAATCATGTGACATACTTGTAATATTATAAGTATAAGGTTAATTAGAGAGAGAAAGAGATAGACTAAAAATCAAGTGGAATCTTTGGCTTGTAGTCTCCAGTACTTTATTTCAATTATGAAACCAAAGAAAGTTTAATTAATTTAGCCATTAATTTATGTCCTATGCAACCAAGTTCCTAGTACTTAGTATTTCGTTATTAGGATTTAAAAGCTTCATTTCCTCGAATCTTTAAGCAATGAAAAATGACTTGTGAAGTGAATCTGGATGGAGTAGTACATGACAATATATTATTATTGTCATCCTCGTGATGCATATGCAATTTCGAAGATATTTTAAAAAGATGTGGTAGATATGAGACTTTGATCTAATTGAGAAGCACGTGCAGTGCAGCACCTTTTAGTATAAAATGTACAATAATAATGTCGTTCTCTTCTATGTTTAGGTATGTGAAACTCATCTTTAACAGCCTCAAATTAGATGGCATTCATTAGTCTCCATAACCAATTATGCACATGTTAGTACTATATTAAAATGGAATTAAGGTAACAGTCTCGAATCATGTCACATGGTGGTTTCTCTCGTACCCTTATTCTTTTGAAGAGTACCCGTATGTGAACAAATTGTGCTTTGTTTATAAACAATACATAAACAATTCACTTTAACATAGTTTAGTAATCACAAAACCATAAAAATGGTGTGCAAATATAAAATTTTATATTTGTTACTATCAAGTCACCGATTATCTTCGTTGTAAGAGTCAATATCATATGCTCGACCTTTAGGTCTTTATATACCAAAACTTTTAAAAACAAAAAGATACGTCATTCAATAATTACAAACCGAAGAATTTTAGTATTTTTGGGGGGTCAAAAGAGCACTTCACTTTTAATACTGCACACCGTTTCGAAGATATTCTAGCTACACCTCCCTTATCATTTTATTCACTCGCTCTTCCAGTTTTCAATGTCATCTAACATCCAGTTCAAAACAGAAATCACGCACATAAAACATAGCATCGTCTACAATATTTGAGTTGGTAAAATATAACGATTTTATGATTATGATCTGAATTTAAAGATATTTCAACGATACCAAAAAAATATATGATATTTCAATGACTTTTTTGATTGAGTCACAATTGAAACAATTACATTTTATTATTATTAATCAATTAGTTTTAGTTAAAGTTTGCGTAACAAGTTCGTGTACTTAGTTACCCAATAGATATGTGTATGGGTATTAAAGTTGCTATCCATGAGGACACAACTACAAGTAATATTTTTTTCCTTTCGATTACCCGCATAGAGATGAAAATTATAATAGCCTATCAAAGTTTCATTATTTAAATGTATATATTTGTTAAGCTAAGAAAGCTTCGTATAAAAGTTGCACTTCTGTAACCCAAATGGACAAACAAAAATAGAAAAAACTTCCATAACAAAAATTACTAACTATCAATGTCTATCCAAAAGAAAATCAACTTTGATTCAGCGCCTCATAAATGTCTTCATTGATATAGGCGATGAGAAATTAACCATCTTTGATTCAGGGCATTTCGACCTAAGGACAATTATTTATTTTGATGGTAACAAATAGATGCATATAAATATTACAGTTTGTCTAAAAATTTACTGATACTCAAGTTTTTGCGAGCATATCAAAATTCAAAGAATCAAAATTGATACCTGTAGTCATTAAATTTACGTATTCCTTCAAAATCATCAACAAGCCTAGCTCCAAGTATGGTCACAATGCTATAAGATAATAATATTTCACTTATTTCAGTAGTTTAATACTTTCCAGAAATGCAAGCAAAAAACAAACACACAGATAGACTTTTGCGCCACTTCTACATGAAGTTTTATTTATTACAATAGAGTGAAGACATTTAGGCCTTTTCATGTTGTTAAGCATTATATCAAGGCAAATGCTAGATTATCGCCAACATTTCAAAACTACATACTGTTCAATACATCCCTAGCAAAAGTTTCTAGGTAGATGTCTGTTTCATAATTCATAATGAAGACAGATATCACATGCCATACATAGACGAGAAACATAGTTGTCAGTGGCGACAATAGCAGGGCAAGATACAAGCTATAGTCCGCAACTAAATATAAGATCTAAATCATTTGATAAAATCTAATCACAGTTCATCTTCATATAACAGTAGGTTGTAGCTGTAAGACACAGGAAAATACTTTCGACTAAACAACCATAAGTAATCTCATGATAACAAAAAGAAAATAAATATGGACATTTTTCCATATTGTATGAACATAACAACCAATTTTATAAGTTATACCACTTGAAACAAAAAAATATATATATGGAAGCTCTGGCTCATGTATAAAAGCCTAGAACAATAATATATATAATATATATCCCAATGACAATTACTAACTAACCTCAGAATATCTGAAAGAAAACAGATTGTTGAAGGGAACCAGTTGTACCAACTTGTCTGCTTTCACTAGAAGATGAGCAAAAATTCATGGTCATATCCCATACAATTGGAAAAGGCGTACTATCGACTGAAAATCAGTGCCCTACCAATTCCAAATTAAACAGAGCATTTTGGCCTGCATGTATTTCATAAAATTTTCAAAATTGGTAAGTCAAGATTTGAGCTTTAATATACTTAGACAATCAAAGAAAACCATAAAAATAGCGTAAATAGAAATTGCACATTTCTCTGCAATGCTTTGAACAATGACTAAATTACAGGAGGGTGTGCCCTTAACACTAGGTGTAAGTATTCACTTATACCATCTAATATTTTTTTACAGAACAAACTATTAACCAGTTCAACTGTTGAATCATGTGATTATCTTAATCATGCATATTGCATGCCTATTTTCAGATAATTTAGTACATTCTATGTATATAATACAATCATAAATATTTACTTACATTGTGTTAAATGGTTCGATTACGTAATAACAACTAAATTTTGAATTTATGAAATTTCAGACCGGATATACTTCTTGGAACTTTCAATCCCATGGTTGATTTAATAAAACTTAACACTCACACAAAGTTATTAAAGTGTTTACTCATGTATGCAAAAAGAACATCTAAAACCCATAGTTGTCACATTTAACAGTCAACCAGAATAAGTACTTTTTCTCCGTGAATTCATGCTTATAATCTATACAGAACAACTAGTTGTGAATGTCCACCCACTACATACGCTACGGCTTTATCTTTCCAAATAATTTTTGTACACACTTAAATGCTCCTAACAGCAAAAAAGCTCAGTGACAAACCTTGGCAGTGTATAGTGCTTATTTCTGGCCCTTTCATCTCTATCCCATCATTGTCAAGTAAAACAATCCCTGATGAAGTAATGTGAAAAGGGAAAGCCAAAGGGGTGACAATTGGAGATTTTGCCAACTTAATAAACCTTTTACCTGCAAGAAATTGATCATCCGAAATTCAAATGTGTTATGCAAACACAATCATTTATCGCAATAATTATATAGTGATTGACACATTGGCATTTTGCAGAATACTAGGAATCCCATGTTAAATATTATATAATTGAGCTAAGTTATATACTTAGTTGTGTTAGTTACACCTGAGTGTTTTCAGGTTGGCTTTTTACATATTATACCACACTTGTTCTTGACCCAAGCCCCTAATGTGTATTTGGTTTTGGTTGACATTTAGGAAAAATCGCTTTGTCCTCCCCAAGTTTGGTAAGATTGAAATTACAAGTTTGGTACCCAAAATGAGCGAATCCAAATATACCCGAAAAAACCAACAAAATAACAAAAAAAAAGTTTTTTTTTTTTCATTAGATAGGATGGGCTAAATGATCAAGAGATGTCATAAAAATCTTGGTATAAGGTCATTATTCAGACTTTCATTTGTAAATTATAATATCATGTGCTACATTCCTGTCTCTTTTATCCTTTACATCTAATTGCTAAATTTTCAAACTTCAAACACTAGCACGTTTTTAGCCAAAATTGATAAGAGTTTTAACCAAGAAGGGAGATATTTGTTAAAACCCTTCCACATTAAATTCTTATTTTAAAAGAATGTTCGATTATTTAACAACTGATATGAATTTCTGGTCTCATTCTTTTTGTGTTCAAACAATTTTTTTTAAAAAAATAACAAGGTGGAAGACTCAAACCACCCTAGAACATGTTATTAAGTAAATATATAACATTTATCTATGAAGTCAGTATCATGAGTTCACTTTACGACCTAAACCCAAATCACCACCCACTCCAACTATTTGAGTCAAGTGGCATGTACAGAAACTTGTTACAGAAGAATGCATTTAAAATCAAGAAGGCAGCTGCAAATTAATCAACCTGATTTGGATTCAAGTACAAGACGGATGGTCACGGCATGAGCCCAGTTAATTCCCAAAGCAGCAACAAGATGAGAATCAAACGTCACAGGAATGTCTTCTTTTGTAGAGCGGCTTTGTGCTGCTTAACATGCCCAATGATATGTTAAACCCTAGTTAAAGCTATCTGAAAATAATTTGTTCATCATACCTTGAAAGGAATACATGAGAGATTCATCACCAACATGAGATCTTACTTGATTTGTCAATACAATTGGAATGCGTGAAAATTCAGCAAGTGACCTGAACTGGTTCAAAATCAGAACTTCCTTCAAGAACATGTAATTTCACTTCATAAAATCTCACAAGTGGTTCTTACTTGATGAAAGAGACGTGCCAACCCAATGCTTGTTGCCTGGAAGCCCCACAATCATGTTCACTGAATAGAAAAAGTGACCAATTTATATGCATAATGAGACATTATGAGTAGGAGTATAGCACAAGAATGATAAGCCGCAACATCCAATTAGGAGGGAGGGTCCCAATTTTTGAATTAGTTACAACAATTACAGTGTTTCAAAACAATTAACCAACTATTAGTTGAGATGATTAGCCGAGCAGGGAAAAGAAGACGAGTGTAATCATTATTGCAGAGAGTCCAGGTCTATTGAATACCAAGGGTTCTACTGTTCATAGTACTTCTGCACTAACCTAATTGGAAGAGATGACGAAGAACCTCACCCAACTGATGATGCCATGAAGAACCATGCAGGGAGGAAGGCATTGAAATAATGAAATTCAGTCATGGTAAAGATGCACATTATGTTGGAAGCAGAAAAGGATAGTTTGTAACCGGATGAGCATTGAAGAAAATGTTATTCCTTTACTCTTGAAGGGACTACGTTTCCTTTTAAGGTTGAGGAAGTAAATCAGCAGACATGGACGCAGCAAAGATGAGTTGTTGGTTGAATTGAGAAGAAACTTTCTCAAGGCACAAGACCAGTTGAGACTTGAGAGACAAGAAAACAACCATAGGAAAGGAGTGAGACCAAGTATTGAGTATTTCCGAAGCCGCAGCTTTACATCTAAAAACCCCGATGAAAGTTCCCATTGTTACGGGCCTTATCAGAGAGGGTTGGACAGGTTTTATACAGGTTATAAAATTACCTCATCACAGCAGAACCCACTCAGCTTTTCAACTCTCCTTGTTGAAGAAAGCCTTGGGTCCAGATCAGAGGGCCCAACCTCTGCCGTCTGCCCCCAATGCTATCAAATAAAACAGGAGTTGAAGGTACAACTCATAGAAGTGGTTGACATAAAGAAAAATTCTGCAGGTGAATTCGAGGTGTTGATCAAATGGCTTCATTCACCAGATAGGGAGACTGGTTGAGAACCTGCGGCCAGCACTTTTGGTTAGTTGTTCTGTTATACTGTAACTGTTTTCTTTAACTCAGAAACTGGAATCCTCTGCTCTCCTATTTCTCATCACATACACCATCCTAATTGGATGCAGCTCCTTTTCAAAGAATAATTATAACTTTGAAGGGAGCGTCTTTGACTACATTCTTCACAAACATTGCCAAAAAGTTTAGCTCACCCTAAAACAAGAGCAGCCATGCTATCAATGATGAGCAACTTCACTTGTTGCTGGAGGAGTGATACTTTGATCCGTTGCAAACTGGCAGTGTTAACACATTATGTCATACAATTATCTTATATAAACTTAGAATGAGAAAGTAGAGCAAAATAGGAGTTGTGACAGATTCTATATGCATAATCAGCAGCATGTTACACGCAGACCGGTTTAAGAGTGTCGTGTATCAGAAACAGACTTCAAAACTAAAAGAAACACAATGGGCATATCCAGTCTAAGGTTTTAAAACAAATGTTTGTGACCGCAATTTAGACCACAATATCAAGATGCTTTGTGTCTTCGCAACCACGGTTGAGGCTACATCAGCCAAATCATTTAAAACTTTGGTCAAGTCCACTTCTTAACTACTGATCAACGTTTGTATTCTTTCAGACTAGGGACAAGATGGTCTTGATAGAGTACGTGTCATGTAGCATGTTGAGATCTCAAAACACACCCTCATGCCCAGAACTGGGTATCTAGAGCATTAGAGGGTCTTAATACACCTTCTCACACCTAGAACTGGACATCTGGAGCGTAGACAAAATATTAGTGGTCCAATAACAATGTCCAAGATAAGCTCCGATACAATCTTAGAATTAAGACCATGCCTAACTCAGCCCTGAAAGCAAGGTAAATTACCGAGGATTTCCCAAACCTTATACTGTAAGGACTAATTCAATCATATTTATAGTCGATCTGGAATCTCAACAATTCCATTCTGTTATGAAAGTGAAATATGACATACCATATCAGTCTGAATGAGATTTAGGCTAAAGGCAACTATCTCAACACATCACCACATGACTACAATAGTTAATAACCATTGAATCCTGTACAACATCGAAACAACTTGTTTTCTATCTTTTCCTTATTTTCTAAATAGCAGAAATATTAATTTATCATTTTGTGTTTTGCATTACTTTTGTTCTTTTCTTCTGAAATAAAGCTTTGATATTTTTCATGCCCATCTTCTAGTGCCCGCTAGGTAGTGAATCGTGGCAAATAGCGGCGCGAGCACGGTGGTGCGTAGCGGAATAACCAAATAGCACTTAGTTCCTCTACAATTATACATAACTTCATTGTACATGAACAAGCATCAGTAAGTTCTCGTCTTTTAACCCATTAATATGGTACCTAATTCTCATGTAGGTCTCACATATTGTTATATTGATTTTGTGTACCATGGTTTATGTTGCTAAGAATAGCTACAATTAAGTCATATGAAGATTCTCACCTCTCAGCAAATTCAGAAAGTGATGTAGGACGTAAGATTAGGATTCTACCAGCCATCTGTGACATGTCAAGTAAAAACAATCCTTGTCAAGTTCTTAATTCTCAGATATTATCAAGTTCAGATGAGCCAGAAAACCTATACAATGAAAGACACTGAAAAAGAAAAGGAGAAGCAATGTACACACCTCCTGTGCCATTCCTTTCTTGTGAAATATTTCAGGAAAGCTTTTTGTTCCAATCTCTATCAATCTAGGAAAAAGTAAAATCACTAATAGAAGATACTACAATGTCTTTTAAAAGAAATCAAAATATTAGATAGTAAACAAATAGTATTATTATGATTGAATTCGCTCAAAGCAATAATGCAATGCATGCGTGCTTTAACTACCTTTTTGAACTAAATTTGGATTCAACGTCAATATATATCACTCGACCATCTAAGCCTCCGTAGTTTACCGGCAACGAAGCGAGCAATGAGAGCTTCAAGCAAAACTGCAATATAATAACCACCAGTCATGATAACATTCTCAAACATTACCATAATCCAAGGGCCTGTTTGGATTTACTTATTTGAACTTATCTATTTGTATAAGCACTTCCGACACTGTATGAGAGAACTTATGAAAACAACTTATGACAAATTCATAAATGGTTTTCAGCTTATTTCCTTAAGCTTGTCCGGATAACTTATGAAAACAGCTTATAGATTATACAAAAACAGTTTGACTTTATTTTATCCTGTCTTATAGAAATAGCTTATTCGTAAGCTGCAAAATAAATTGTTTATCCAAACAAGACCATCAGAAAAGCATCCAGATAAGAATCTTTCAAGTGTTAAATGTTACCAAACCAATAATTCACTCACCTGTGTTTTGCCAATTCCTGGTGGACCAACCAATTCTGTCACAACACCAAACGGTATACCACCGCATAAGGCTTCATCCAACCCTTTCAATCGAGTGGGAAGATGACCTGCCAAGCTCTCGTTCCGTACTCGTTGCTCCATCAAAAGCAACGCCTATCACATTATTATCACAAGATTCAGTAACTCAGCAAAAAACTAATGTATGAAAACCTAAAATGAAAGTCAAACATGTTGACTTCGGTAGTAATTTAAATTTAAATAAATCACATAATTAAATGTAATCACATATGTCGACGTCTTTGATCAGAAGTGCATACAGTTTGACAAGGTGGACAGACGAGTTCACTAATGTGCGCCATTGCAGATGTTACTTCTGCCATACCAACATCTAACAACTCCATCAATTCAAATTCAGTTAGAGATAAGGCATCCTGCAATTTTTCAAAAAAATGGTTGCTAATTAGGTCATGGAAAATTGAAGAAAGGGGAAAAGGAAATAGCGAGGGTACCTTGGCGGTGATGATGTTGCGAGCGGTGAAGATGTTAGCGATGGATTTGGGTAAACCTAATTGGTTGATGAGTTTGTTCGCCATCTTGCGTTTCTGAGCCAACTATTTTCTTTCCCGCCAAAACCACACAAGCTTTCTTTTTGGTGCAAAAATGATGAACACTTTAAAAAACCCCAGGTGATGACCTATTTAACCGGTGACCTATAGGTACTTTTGTTAAACGCTTAAAAAAAGTTTGTTAAATTTCCTTCGTTAAGCCTTGAAATTTGGTCCGATCATTTCACGAGTTCAACCATTAATCCATGATTTATGGGGGCTTCTCGGAGCAAGATTTTACTCTCTTCGTCCCAAATTGTATGACGTTTTGAGCATTTCATATAATTAATAGTGTGTGGAAAAAAAATATTATGAGTTGTTTTACAAAATTATATTTAATAAATAATATGAGAAAGATAAATGAAAGAATAGATAGTAATAAATAGTTAAGGTTATAATAGAAAAAGTAACATTAATATTGCTGGTATTGTAAAGCGACATATAATTTGGGACAAATCATTTTTCCCTAAAACGACATATAATTTGGGACGGAGAGAGTATATAGTATATATTTATAAAAAAAATTTAGCAATTTATAAGTGATATAATAATAACATCTTTATCATTGTACAAAATACTCAAGATTATAAATATTATCCTATTATATATTAGAAAATTAAAGACTCATCAACATCTACAAATTAAAATTGTTTTTTACGTGTCTTTATATTTAAAAAAATATGGTAGAAATCATTCAAAATTTAATCTCAAATGCATTTACACATTTAATTTTATAAAATTAACGAGCGAAACTCTTTTTTATGGTATAAATTTTCATTTAATGAAGGCAATATATTATTTTAAGAGGAAACAATCATTGAAATATAAAAAAATTAACAAATATAACAAAAAGAGTAGTGGGGGCAATTGCCCCTAATTTATAGTATCTAGATTCGTGTATGAGTTTAACCTACATAAACTTTTACTCAACAAGAAAAAAAAATGATGACATGATATAGATATATTAATGCACTTTTTGTCGCCCTATTTTAAAAAATTAAAGTTTTTGCCCTTTTATTTTAAAAATCGACTTTTTTGTCTCCCTATTAATTTTTTAAGGGTTTTGTTAACGAGTGCCTCCAAGGTACTCTTTAAGCATCATAAATTTAGCAATTATTTTTTTGAAAAGTCAACATTTATAATTTCCAATGCATTCAATATACAACTTTTCATTAAAAATTTACCATTTAAAGTGCTTAAAGAGTGCCCGGAGGCACTCGTTAACAT
>Ga0209282_1002738_pt1 | contig 10274 bp, 2 predicted proteins | sample Mtrugardesep15_FD_187529 | JGI IMG/M metagenome (GOLD analysis project Ga0209282, IMG submission 187529) | Root nodule microbial communities of legume samples collected from California, USA - M. trunc garden sep15 (SPAdes) (version 2) | ecosystem: Host-associated > Plants > Roots > Nodule...
CATATAAAATATTTCAACTCAAAATTAATAATTGATCCTTACAAGCTGGAAGGAGATGATACAGTGGAACAAGAAAGTATCCCTAAACCAACCAAAAATCACCAAACCTTACCTTCCATCAACCAACATTACAACACACAGAGACACAGTGTGTACAGAAATATAATTTTGGTTGTTGTATACTGTTTATCAATATGAAAGGACCCCTCACTTTCTTTAAAAATCAATTTTGGGAGACATGTAGCTATTGACTTTATTCACCCTTGGATTCTACTTTTAGGTGATTTGTCAACTTTTCAATTTATTTTGCTTCAATTCCTAATAGTACTTTTTTCTTTAAACTTTAAAGCCAGATTTTCTTTTATCTCTTTTTGATATTTTCTACTAGAGCAAGACATGGAATGGAATAACTTTTATTTGATCCATAGAGGGAAAAAAACGTTTGCTTTTAGAAAAGCTAACAATATGATGATTTCAGCAATGATGCTCATTATCATGGCTCTCTGACTTTTTAAACAAGATGGACCATACCATTAGGTAAAATACTTTTTAAAGAGTACAACATTAGATAATGTACAACATGAAAAAGAGTTTATAGATAGAAGACATTTCTCACCTATATGCTGATTTTGTACCATTGAGTTATAACCGACTCAAAATTTTAATATAGTGTGAGAGTCTATTCAAGTTTTATTGGACATTCGCTATTTTGTCACTCAGGTCAAGTTTTGAATGTTTAGTCTTTAACGTGTCTTCGTCATTTGATATAATCTAAAAACAATTTTAATTTATGGAAGAAATCTATTACTTTACAAACTAATTTTGTAAGGCTTAGTTAGTCCAACTCGAATTCTAACTGAATGCTTGGATTTGTGATGAACTCGACGGACTATTAGGATTTTCGCACAAGGTACACTTTGGAGCTTAAAAAAAATCACAACCACATCATGATTTTGTCAAACTTGGCGTTATTCCAAACATACACTAAGAAATGCCAAATATAGAAAAAGAGAATGATTTTCAAATTAAAATTAAATCCAATTGAATAATTGTGTGTCATACAATCCTTTAATCCTATGACCTATTCATACCTCTAAAATCTCTATATCACATTGTCACCCCTAAAACAACAAACTAAGAAACTTGCAAGTTGCAAACATAATTGAAACTAAAAAAAGAAAAACTAGATTAAAATTGTTAAGGGTCTAAATAAAGAGGTTGAATAGAAGAACTTCTAGATCTGCTTCCATATCCAAATGAAAAGAATGATTTCTTGACTCTTCCACTACCACCACTAGACCCTTCAATGGTGTTGTTGACTTCATTGACTTGCCTCTTTTGTTGCTGCAGAGCTTCTTGAACTGCTAAATAGAAATGTCTATCACCTGATGAATCCATTGAAAATGATCTTCTAATTGGTTGAACTGAAAATTGTTCATCTTTTGTTGCTCTAATATCAATACATTCATCTCCCATACTTGTCACTTTATGCAACTTTTTCCTTCCTTTCTTTTCCACATTTCTATGCTCCAATATTTTCCTTGGTGAAGGACTAATAGGACTTGGTCTTGGTAATGGTAAGTCCATAGCATTATTGTTACTCAATTCAATCACAACAAAATCTTCATCACCAGTAATGAGATTTTCATTTGTTGGATTTTGATCTTGAGATGAAAATGGCCCTTGTGTAAGCATTTGATCAAAATGGAATCTACTTGTCAAAGAAATGCTTGTTCTACAAAGTGGACAATTAGCATTGTTTTGTAGCCAAACATCAATGCAATCAATGTGAAAAACATGGCTACAATTTGGTATAATCCTAAGCTTTTCATCTTGTTGAAACTCATTCAAACAAACAGCACATTCACAGAAACTCTCCGAACCAGGAGAGTCTCTATTTCCTTCTTCTGCTTTGAATTGAATAACCGGGATTAACCGAATCACTGCTTCGTCTAGACCACGAGGCTCTATCCCCGGTGAGTGTATCGTTGTTGGATCTTGTCGCCTTCTAGACGGAGAGAAACGTCGTAGAAGATCGATACGGTGCCAATTAAGACAACATTTGATCACAAAGATGTAGTAAGAAACAAGCAAGAAAATTGTAGCTAATATTCCTATAATAGCAATTGCAATGATTGGAAAACTTGTGCTTGAATGATGCATATGAGGAGGATGAAAAATTGAACTTGAACTTGTTGGAGCAAGAGTTTGTGATTGTGACTCATGTGATGAAAAATGGATCAAGTATTTTCTACTTACAAGATCCATATCAGAAGAAGATGCTATAGAAATAGAAAATGTAAACAAATGGGGTTATTTCAGATCTTGAATATAAAAAAAAATACACAAGACATTAAGATTATAAGAAGAAAATAAAAAATAACTTTATAATAGCATGTGTACTATTTAGAGGTAGGCTATGATTTTCACAAGTAGGAGTGGATGAACTAGTTTTGAAGCAATGTAAAAATGATTAATTGGACCAATGAAATGAAATAATGGTGTATATGAGGAGAAGGGAAAAGAGTGAGGAAACCTAGGTGGTGTATAAATGAGGATGGTGATGGGGAAGGAGACAGAACATTAAAATGTTGTGAAAGACTGTTTTTATTTTATTAAGGTTGGAGTGTGGATACTACGTAGTTGTTGGTGAATTTTCTCAGTGGTTTTCAGAGACTTCTGGCTAGAAATTTGTTCCACAAAGAGTGTCTCGATCAATGTTTAATATTTTATTTATATATAGGAGTATTTTATTATTATATACATGTATGTGATGTAACACAGTAACAGTAGCGTATCATCCTATATTTAATAATTGGAGACTTTAGAGAATCAATTGCGGTCCATTTAAGAATAACAATGGTGGTTAATATGGACCAGTTCTGCATCAAGGTGCCACTTACCTAATTGCCACTGCCCATTGCCATTGACAGATATATCTTAGAGTATTAAATAAGTTTTCAATTTTTGATGTAGGAAGAGGATAAAATTACATGGTGTGACATTTAAATATAATTGATTTTGACATATTTAAAACATATCAAGATTAACTGTGTTCAATAAAAACACATCTTCATCTTGACATATCTTAATAGTTATCAAATTTGTGTAAAATTTTACATTAATCATCAATATAAAATAAATTTTTATTTGGCATCTACTTTGACAAATGTTACACCAGAGTTATTAGATCACTGCCCTTAAAATTTTATATAAATACATAAGCATGACGATACAATATGAAAGGACTTCATCATAATTAGTAATGAATGAGAATTCAAATATTTCTGTTGTGTCTTTAAAAGGGGTTTCTATTTTGTAGGGCAGCATGAAGAGTACTTTTCTTTCTTTCAAGTAAGTTTTGTCCCTTTCTTACCAAACTCTTTAACTTCAATAATAGGGACGAAGGATGAACTATTTCTTCTTAACTTCAATAATGACCGATGTTAATCTAATTTTTCCTATTGTCCTTGGTTGATAAATGTGTTGTTATTTCTAGAGACTTTCAACTTTTTCCAATTTTTTTATGTAATTTGGGGCTTTATTACATGAAAAATGTTATTTATTGATGTGTAAAGTGTGATTTAGAAGTCTTACGTTAAAAAAAAATAGTGGATTTGAACAATATATAAAGCGAGTAGACAGTTTATTCAATAATGTTTTGAAGTTTTAGATGGAGATATACTATCTAAATCATTTGTATAGTTTTTTTTAGGTCAATATGATGAACCCGGTATTGTAAACTTCCCTTAACCCGACTTATTACATCAAATATATGCAAATACATTTTTATCATACATAAATAATATACTTTTTTTTGGCAAAACGTAAATAATATACTTAAAAAATCTAATTGGAAGAAACATGAATGGTTATTTTTACACAAGAATAAACAAAACAATATGAATAAAATGGTTTAAACTTTGTTTCATAAGTGCAGCTCGAAAGATTAAATGCAATAAGAATATTTGATATGTTTTGTCAAAAAAAAAGAATACTATTTGATATGTTAAAATAAATGTGCCCACCCACAATATCCATCTTCTCTACGTATAGTGTGAGTTTTTCAGCTATACATTTTCTTTAAAAATGTTCATACTTTATGATATAGTACGAGTAGTGTGTTTTTTTTAATGAAATTTTAGTACGAGTAGTTGACTACATATTTAATGTCCATTCACATATAGTGTACAAAATGACATGGTAGTTAATTTTGGACAGAAACAAATTTTGCCGGTTCATTTTTAAAAAAGTTTTTGTCCCCCACAAGAGAAAAGAACACTTTAATTAAAATAGAAAATTTAGAATAGTGATAGTTTTTTTTAGTTGTTCAATCAACACGGCTACACCCATTTCAATCATTCGAAAGATGTTAATAATCCAAAAAGTTCAAGAATTACTATTAACCCAAGCATATTGGTTGAAATAATTTGATGAAAGCTTCTAATAATTACTAGTAAAAAACAGAAACCAAAACACTTGAACAATGTTAATGAATAATTGATGTATAATTTGAGAGGTTGATGACATAATTATAAGGAGTGCTTCCCTCTGTCAATCATTAATCAAAGTAAAAAGTCTCCCCCCACATGCAGCCTACCATGGAATCCTAAATTTCAACTAAACACGTGGATTGAGAAATCCTCCTTTGCGGTCTAAGAAATAGTCCACAATTTATACCCAAAAAAGTCCACACTATTTCTGCATAACATTTTCTTTTGTTGACTAATGACATCCTAATTTCTTTTGCACCGAAACAGTAGAAATTTGAATTATATTTTAAAAGGACAATGAGTTACAAGTAATCATAATTTTATTGAGTAAATCATAAATTTGTCCCCAAAATTGTAGGGTCAGACATTTATCCTCTAAGCAAAAGAGACTAATTTGAATACATTCCCCATCTTGATTTCTCTATTAATTTGTATTTCACTTGCTATCAAGTTAATTTGTGAATTATATTACTTGTTAAGATATTAATCTCGAAATTATATTATGAGAAATGATAGCAACACACCTTCTAACACACACTTTCCAACACATTCTCTTTGATTGGTTAAAATTCACATGGGACCCACTAAATATAAATGGGGCCCACATGATTTGGTGGGACCTATGTGGATTTTAATCGATCAAAGAGAGTGTGTTAGAAAGTGTGTGTTAGAAGGTGTGTCGCTAGCATTCCTTTTATATTATTTACTATCTAACCAGTTCTTACACATTTTTTCTTTAAGATAACCGATACGTGTCTATAAGTTCTAGTTCAACTGACAAAATACCAAAATTGTTAAGCCGAACGTTATAATTGAAGTTCGAACCCTAGCATCTACACTTATGTGTGAGTTTACAATGAATTTGTCATTTCGTCTAAAAAAAACCAGCTTTTATCTATTCATAAATTTTAAAGAGGTAAATGTCCGACCCTTACAATTACAGCTAAGAAATTGGTGATTCCTTAACTCTATTCATCAAATGATATCTCTTAACTCTATAGTGTTCTTCTCATGTGCAAGAGAAATGGGTCCATCTAGAGATAACTTTTGCCCTTAGCCATCGCCTATCTTATTTGAAAAGTTTTGGTATAGTGGTCTAAAAATTAGGGTGGAAAATTCATGTGGGTCCAAAATTCCTAATACAGTGCAGTGCCTTGTAGGAAAGTCAAGTCCGTGTGCAGTGCTATCTTTCTATACAATCCATAACCGACACACATGCACTTATGTTTTGGCTTGTTGAAAAGGAGTAGAAAGATACTATCCACTCACTTAGGTGAGAAAAATACAGACACACAAATCCTTTGATTTTCGAGTTTCAAAAAGCATTTCACACATTAGTCAAAGGTGAGGGCCTTGTTGCGTATGCTGGAAGAAACTTCAAACTTCCTATAACTTTTTGGGCAAAATTTCAACAAAAGATCACTTATTCTCTGTTTTAGTATCTTTGCATTTATGCTGCATTTATTGTTAAATAAGTATGTGTTTTCAACTATATATTCATGTGTAACTGTGAAATCCTTAAAAATAAAAGTGTGACCGTGAGATGAAAAATAAAGAAAAATTACTCAAATATAATGAAAATCCATCAAGCAAAATTGATATATCAAGTTCAAATTTGGGTTCAAAAATATAACTTTTTTTTAATTTAGTTGTTTATATTTAAGTTTGGATGACATATTCTCATTTTTTTAACAACTCCCTATCCTCTTTTACAAAATAACTGTCTCAATTTTATAATATGAACTTCCTATTTATTCACTTTGAAAAATGTGAATTTTAGCCATTATGCTACTTGACCAAAAATAAAGATATTAATGATTAAAGTTGTGTATTGTGTACAATGATTGACTACGATATGTATTTTGAATCAGAAGGTTACATAGGAATACATAATAGAAGAAATTTAAAGACATTAGTTAAATTGTAAAAAAAAAAAAAATGTCATTTTATATTTTTATTTCTTGGTTGATAAAGTAGAAAATAATGTCTAAAACTTACATACATAATTGATTCATTTGGATTGTTTTGGTGATGTTGGTTTGAAATTTCTAAGTGTGTTTAGAACAAAATATCTCACACAATTATGAAGTCTCGAGTTCAAATCCCGTGAATATTTTTAGCTTAGCAATATCGGCCTGCAAATTGAGCTATGCCTTATAATTTTTTTTTTATCAAACTAGATACATCAGTTACTCAATGCAATTAAAAAATGGTTTTTTGTTCATCATAGTAACTAGTGGAAGTATATATTAACGAAGGAGAAATGAAATTTGTCCAAATATTTTGGTATAATTTTTGAACAATACTTTTTCTCATACTTTTATTTTATTTTTATTCTCTCTGCTCCTTGTTCTCTCTATTGTTTATTATTAATAAAAAAACAAAAAAAAATTATAATTGTACAAATATCATTAGTTTTAATAAAGAAACATCATAAATGTTACTCCTATTCGTTACAATTTTAAAAAGAAACGAGAAAATCAAAAACAAAAACAATACTCACTTCATCTCAAAATAATAGTCGTTTAAGATTTTTACACGATTTTTAAAAAAATGATTTATTGTGTTGATTTCAACGATAAAATTAATATCATTTACTAAAAGACCTTTATTAATTGTAGTTAGTAAAATACTTAATTTGGATGAAATTCAATAAATAATAATATAATAACGTGGAAAAAAACATTTTGGAAAGCAGATAAAGAGGGTTCTATTGTCCCATTCATAAAAACCGTTATCATCGATATTACAAATAAAACATTTTCGAAAAGAAAAATCAATTGGATAAATTGCAATTTGATTATACAAAATCAATCTATACACTATACAGTGTGCTGTTCCAATTTTCTTGACCAGGTAGGATGAGAGGGACTCATCTTCAAAGAGTCAGATTGCATAACAGTTTCTTCATTGAGAAGTTAAATATGCAACAGTAGTGAGTGGATACAGCTACTATTGTCAATTTCTAGAATAACACATGATCACAGTTCTTATTCTCATTTAAAATTTCTATTCAAAGTCTTGGTCTCCAAGCTTTGTTGACTTGAGTTATATTATTTTGATATTAATTACTTTCATTCTTATTTACAAATTGTGCACATGTGTTACACTTGTAGAATATATATACACGCTAGCTTAATTTTTTTGGGGAGCAAATAGCTTCTAATTAGTTTAATCATAGTGGAACATTTTTGGACCACAAGAAAAATAATACAAACAGCAATTCGTAATAGTAGCTTGTGTGATAAGGATTGAGGAAGAGGCACATGGAAATGGGAATAAGCAACAGGTGTTTATATGCATGTATAATCGACAAAAAGAAAATTGATTGTTTTAAATAACCCTTATGTTCTACCTACAAAAATAATTATATTCGAGCCAGTATCAAGTACTAATATAGGAATCTTTCAATCGAAATTCTAAATCTGATTCTCTATCGTGCGGAGTATAATCTCTTATACTAAATCGATTATGATGGAGAATTAACATATAAACACAATAACAAAAAAATATACAGTGAAAATAAATATCACTCAACTGGGAAAGTTGCATAGTCATAACTATTTTATCATATATTTTAGGTACACATACGTATTTGAAAAAAGTTAGAAAAAGAAAAAAGGTATGTTTTAGAAATAATTAGAGAATAAGAATTTTGATGTGAGTGTGGCTAAATAGTGTGTCTAAATAATTGTGATCGTAAGTATTTTTTCACCCAACTTATGATCATATATATGATAGAAAACAAAACCAATCAAATGCGCAACATCAAAATTTTAACGTGAAAAATTCCTCAAATAACGGTAAAAATCACATGTTGTTCTGATCAAGAAATAGCTTCACTATAATTACTTTATTAATTTAATAGTGTAGTAACAAGAAATGAACAACATAACATATATTTGTTGGACAATAAACTTGATTTGGTTTATTAAACTAATCAAGTGTTAGGTCCATTTTGGTTTAAGTAAAATAATCTAAAAAAAGTACCAGAGATATGTAGAAATAGATGTGTAGTGTAGATGCATAACATTAAATGTAAGTAGTAGAGTTGGTAAAAAAAAATGTAAGTAGTAGAGAGAAGTGCGTAGAAATAAAATAATAAGTAGATAAAAGTTACGCGAAAGACCTCATAAAATGAATTCATTTTTAAATAGTTTTAAAAGTTTCACGAAGAAAATGGAATTCGGCATCTGCTAATTCCAAGAATCCCCCAATAGAATACCGTTGTGGAAAGGAAAAATATATATATATATATAAAAAAAAATTGATATGGCTCGGAGCTTGGTAAAAAGTAAGAAACCACCAAAAGAATTTTGGGTTGAAGTTGTGGCATGTACAATCTATCAATCTAATATATATTCAACAAGAATTGTGCGGGTAAAGACACTAGAAGAAGCATGGATGGGAAGAAAGTCTAATTTCTCACGCATAAGGTTCTTTGGAGGTGTAGCCCATGTTCAAATTTCAGACGCGAAAAAAGACAAACTTGATGACAAGAGCAAGAAGTTCATCTTCGTTTCTTATGATTAAAGATCAAAGGGATACAAATTGTACAACCCATTAGACAAGATTGTAATTAATCGAGATGTGGTGTTTGATGAAGAAGGAGAACAAGACGTTTTCGCGTTTTGTTTGCCGCATAAGCTTGGATTTGTGGCTTCGATCGAACTCTCATTTTGGTGTTAAATGTACTTTTGGTTCTGTCCAAACATCAATTGCAAAGTCACACTCGCATTTGCAGGAAAAAAAGACGTGTGTTTAGAGAGGATAAATGGCCAACCAAACAGACGCTAAAATGTGTAGAATTATCTCCTAATACATATATAAATCTCCCTTAAAACCTATAAATATAGACGAGAGTTTGTTGTCATTTATAAACTAAACGAGAAAAACAACTAATAAACAAGTAAGAAAAAACAAAGTATTCTCCCGATTATTATGTCATCCTCAATTAAGCTCAATGTAAACTTCTCATTTTCCAACAATATTTTATTAATTTTACTTTTCTATATAATCAGTTTAGATTTTGTTACTAAATTTTCTGTCACGTGACTGCATGGAACCTGTCAATCAAGGTGCAATACTAGAGTTGTTTATTTATTTAATTTGATTTTACTATAACTGAAGTTTTATTTATTGCTGAATCTCCAAAGTTGCAGAATACGCAATGCAATGCATATTCTTAATTTGGTACGTTCACACCATTTTCAGAGCCTTTTTCCTTTTGAAAGGTTGAAATTGTAAGACATTTTACTCCCTGAGAGATTGTGCACGTGCATTCACGTGTCCTGCAAGCCGTCCATATAGTTTTTTTTTCCACATTAAGATCTCTGTAATCTGTACCTCATTAAATCAACTCTTGAAAGTGAAACCAGTCAAATATTCCACTTAACGTATAAATAAAATATACAAATAGGGACCTTGCTTGAGTTAGTTTTTTTATTCACGCAAAAACCATTTGTTTACACAATAAATTAATGCCACCATTTTTATAGTTAAAATTGAAGGTCTGTTGGCAGTAATCTTTTCATTTTATTTTTAATCCATGAATTTTTTCTACTATAAATAGAGAAATACATTCATAGGAACAAACCCAAATTAAATTTTTTTAACACACTCACACAAATACATTTTTATTTAAAGATTAAATGGTTTGATGATGTTGAATGACAATACTAATTTAGTTTTTTTTTAATTTCTTTCTTTATTGTGTGTGTCCAAATAATTTAATTTGTGATTGTGCCTATGTAAGACTAGTCCATATAAATAACCCTAATA
>Ga0209282_1002739_pt1 | contig 10274 bp, 11 predicted proteins | sample Mtrugardesep15_FD_187529 | JGI IMG/M metagenome (GOLD analysis project Ga0209282, IMG submission 187529) | Root nodule microbial communities of legume samples collected from California, USA - M. trunc garden sep15 (SPAdes) (version 2) | ecosystem: Host-associated > Plants > Roots > Nodule...
ATATTTATGTCAAATGTCCAATCTCCTAATTTAAAGTATAATTTAATTAATAATAGATGCATGAGGTGTTAACTCAGCGGTAAAAGTTTGACTTTGCAAGTTTAAAGGAGAGTCTAAAGCCTCTCAGGGATAATTGAAAAGTTGGGTTCCAATTCCATAGTCAATATCACCAAAGCTTCTGAGATTGAATGAAGGTTAACAAATTTCACCGTGAAAGGTAAAGGTCAATTACACATTATACAGTCAAACATCATTAAAGAATTTTGACAACAATTTTGCATTAGGTATTGAAGAATCAACTTTGGGAAGAGACACCATTAGGTATTTGCCAAAGTAGATGTCTGCCCTTAACAATGGATATCCAAAACATACCAGGCTAGTCTTTCTCCACAATTCAAACACCCCACAAAAGCTTCCATGAATCAAACATCTTTCACTATACCCATATCAACATCCAATAAAACCTTATATGTACTCCCGCTAAAATCACTGTACAAGTTGATTTACCTCAAAGTGGCATTTAGGAGGCCAATGCAGCTTCTCCAAATAGCAGAGCTGCATTCGTACAAAATCACTCCCACTGCCATCACAAGAAAAGAGGATGCATCCAGTCACCTATAAAAAAAAAACTCCTAAATCCAAACCGCAGTGAAACAACCACTCTCCGATGACTTGAGAAATGCAATATTGATTGATGCGCATTCACTCTGCAAGCTTAGCAAAAGGTGGCAAGCAAATGACCACAACTAATAAGCTATCTTATAATATTCCATTCAAAACCTTCTGGTAATAATCATACTGCCATGTTTGCCATGCATCCAGGCTGCTGCTAATAAGCGAAAGCACCAAAGATACACATTGCTGCAAGGAGATAAAAAGATATAACAATCACAGGCAAAAAGCTTACAGCTGAAAAAGAAAACCAGTATTTATAATGAATCGAAACCTCCTCAGTTAAACTGAGATGGAATCGCTTTCTTAGGTTCTGTATTGCCCGTGGACCACCTTTAAAGCACGGGAAACCAGAGTCCTGGTATGGCAGAGTATTTCCTGATTTTCTCCTCCCAATACCCATACACGTATAATAGCAATGAGAGGCCCAAGAAAGTACACACAGTTGAGTGCCAAGACTATCAACAGTCATTAAAGATAGATCAAACCCAGGATCATCTTTTAAGACGGGGCATTCAGAAAGGTTAAGACCAAGTATCAGCTACAAGGCGTGGAAAAGAGGAAACTTCCAATCAAACAGTGCAACCTTGTTGCACAAATTTATGTTAAACAGAAAGAAAGAAAAAAAGTTTGCTTTTCTTTCATTGAGTTTCGGCTGGAAACACATCAAAATTTCTATTCCAGCCATGTTCTAAAAAAACCAACCACCTCGCCAATTTGTCATACCTTGGCCCCAGCCTGTTATCTAAAACAACTACAACTTTTAAACTATTTAAAAATCATGCTGGATACTTCCCTCCCATCCACTTTTTCCTTGTTTAAAATTTAAAGATACACCATTTGCTGAGAATTGCTAGTTAGGATTGTCATTCTTAAAAATACGTTTTTTTTTTAAAAAAAAAAAAAACTCAATACCAAACTTACCTGTCTACTAATCACTATGCCTTTGATGGATCCTACAAGTTTGTTGATTGATTCTTGGCAGAATTTATAACTAAGATAATATCTTAACCATCTTAAAATGCAAAGACAGTCTAATCACAAGCTTCTGAAGAATATAGTCTCCACGATTTCCTAGATTAGCAAATAAAATGTTTCTAAGAATTAAAAATTACAATTTCAAAGAAAGATATAAAAGTAGCTGACAGGTTTGGGCTAACAGGTGTGTGTGTGTGTGTTACCTTGAAATAATCAAAGAATTCGCTCGGAAGTCCCTCAGCATCAGAGTCCATAACCTGCCACAAACACATTACCCGTTATTGTAAAGGAAAAGTACAGTAAAAAATCAGGCGCATTATAAACAGCAATTTGTCTCAGTTTTACTTCAACAAGCTCCCGAGATAATTTGAAAGGTGCACTTTCAAAATTAACACCACCGGGTGAATTGGAAAGCATGAAGCCAAAATCGATATGTATGATATGGCCTTCTTCATCCAATAAGAGGTTCCCATTATGCCTATCCCTAACCTGGATGAAAAGAAAGCAAAAACGAGAAGTGGTTGAACAAAAACGTTTGATAACAATTAACAGGAAAAACTATGATTTTAAATTGCAATTCAAGCAGATTAAGCATCAGCGGTAGAGAATACGTATAGTGTGACATTTTTCACACCTGCAGAAGGTAGCAAACCAAGGAATATCCAGCCATGCTTTCAACAAAGTTCCTCTGAAACAACAGATGTAAACAAATCATCAGACTATAACAAATGATTTCTTCTCCACTTTTAACATATAATCAAGGTGTTTTTCGCCATATATGAGAATTAGTAAAAAGATTCAAGAAACATTATTTCAAAGAAGGGGATAACCCTTAAAAACTTAAAACCTGCAAGAAACCATATAAAATGAAGGAGAGGAGGAAGTAGCAAAGCACACTTGATTACATTGTGAAAAGAACAAATGAAATCTAGTGCATCTTAGACAGAAGTATCTAGGAGAGGAACATAAGAGAATACCATTGCTTAATAATGTGAATTCACCAGAGTAAGCCCAAAAAACTCTACTGTTCTAAAGTACATTTACAAAAATCAATTCAATTGACTTGGTTTTTCCATCAGTTTCAATGTTTTAAACTAAGAACTGAAATATTCATTCCTCATGTGCACATCACACATATGCCCAACTAGGGCACATGTCTATGTCATAAAAGCATCAAATAAGGATACACTAATGGTACATCAGCCCACATCTTTTCATTCCCCTTAAAATTGGTTTAACTAGTTCCAATTCCAACAGGGGAAAAATGAGTATCTGTTTCAAAACATGCGAAAATCATACCAAAGCATTTCAACTGTGTTTGGAATTGCATTGAAACTTGGAAAATCATACCAAAGTTTCCTCCTCCCATTACTTATGTTGTATGGGCAAACAAACAATCCAACTCAACACTTGTAACTAATTCTCTCCCATAAGCATTTCTTTCCTCTTGCCCATATTACCAAAATCCTGGACTTTCAACGATTTGTGCCCCATAGCTGGTCCTTGTATTATTCCATCATATGATTACATTGAATCCATGGCCAATATCTAGTGTTCTATCAACAACCCATAATATATGGTACTGTTATATATACTTGCAGGTTGCCAATTGAGTTGGCTGGGACTTGCCATTTATTCCAGCCATGTCTTTGGCATCCCTTGCACTTGTCTGTGGCTATAGGGCCATCCCTTGCACAATGAGAGCACAAAATCCAATGACCCGTGGTAAGCTCCTTTCCGAAACTGTGATAAATTAATTGGAAGAGGGGGCTTTGTTCCTGGTTTCTCATTTTGCTGCTTCGGTGATCCAGGACATTTCTACCAAAGTAATGTGATAAAATTCAATTGAGGCATACAATGTGATAGATGGAAATTGTTGTTTATCTAATATTATTATACCAACCAAATATGAAGAAGAAAATGAAAACAAAATTCACAATGAATTGATATATGTGTTACTCTTCTGACCCTAACCCACAAACAACAATCAGAGACATTACCGATAACGATTACTCGAGCCACTAACAAGTATGTAAAATATCATGCATCAATGTTCGTAATATGACTGTTACTAATAGCGAGTGCAGGTGGCCAATCATGTGGTTGAAAAATGTAATCAGTGTCAAAATCTAGACAGATCCAGTATATTGAACTTCATATCGTGATGTCAGAGTGCCATTAAGCCATTTGTATGATTGAAAAGAAAATTATTCAGTGACTAAGTGTGATTAACATCGATTCTGTTCACAGTTTTTCATTACAATCCGCCAATATATAAACAAACCAAATATAAATTGTTAAATAAATATTTGACGGACCTCTTTATCCTTTTTTGACCCCAATAGCTCTGAATCTTCAATTGAGCGGTCAAGATCTCTAAACAATTTGCACAAAAAAAAATCTGTGCCTGGGCTACTTTCAAATAAGCCACTATTATTGTTTTCATTGGCTGAACCAACTTTACCATCTTCAGAGTGCACACGAAAATGTCTTTTGAACACTGAAAACTCAGAAGGTTCTTCTTCCTCAGCATTGGTAGTACCACCGTCAAATTTATCATTGATATCTCTCTTGTCCTCGAATTTATCCTTAAATAATTTCTGGAAAAACCCTTCTTTTTCATTCTCTTGAGCAGGCATCTCTTCAGAATTACCAACATTTCCATCCTTCTTATCTTCAAATTTATCACGGAAAAACCTTCGAAAGAATCCCTCCTTTTTTTCATCTTCCATTGCTTGAGTGTGTGTTTTATCCTCATAATCATTCTTGCTATCACGAAACAATCTCTTAAAAAATCCCTCTGAACTCAAGGCCAAATCTTCATCTTCACAGCCTTTACTGACCCTCGAGAGCTTTTTAAAGAAACCATCATTTTCAGAGTCTTTGTCATCCCCTCTACTGTCCCTTGAGAGCCTTTTAAGGAAATTATCTTTTTCAGTCTTCGTCACATTTCTCAGATGATTTGCGCAAAAGAAAAGCATCTCGAATTTTCTGTCCCAACTCATCATCATGTTTACTATCTCTCAGAAGCCACTTGAAAAAACCCTCCTTTTCAGAGTCACCATCATCCTTCTCAGCCGACTTCCTAAAAAGCAAAGCATCTTTAACCTTCAGACCCGACATAAATTTTCTAAACAACTTGTTTTCTTCAGGAGACTGCAAACTACCATCATCTTGTAAATTGTTTCCCGAAGAAGGCGAGAACGACAAAGATCTCTGTGTAGGCGATGAAGTTGTTAAAGACAGCAATCTATGTTTTGATGACAATATCCTATTTAAAACTTGGTTCTTTCCTGCAGGGCTTGTCGGTGCACTTTGAAGCCCTATCAAGGGCGGCCACTCGCCCATCAATCTGACACTTCTCTTGAATCCTACTAATCCCGTCATTATCATCATTGTCATCCTCAAGCTCAGCCAACAAAAACCAATGCACCTTCAAAGCAATCTTAAGTGACTTCGAGCATACATCTATAACAAACTTATCCAACGATGGACTCGGTTTGTATATCGTCATGTAACACACTTGAAACAAATAACCCTCAATTCCTTGCAAAGGAAGTGTGTACATTCGATTACAAAGATAATCGCGCACCCCCGCATGATCATGTTTGTACAGGTAACTAACAGCAATCCACTCACAGAAGAATGAAGAATCAAAGAATCTAATAAGCCATCCATTTTCACTGGATTCACTTGTCTGATTAGACCTCGACACGATTTCTCGGGGATGTTCACCCTCTCCATGAGTCAATCCTAAAAAACTCACCATATTGAATCTACCATCATCAACAAAACCGAGAACACCTTGATTTCAATTACATTACTAGCTATGTGCATGCTTAAACCCTACAAGTGCATAAAACCTTCGGTGAAAACCTTAATTACGTACAAATTCTGATGGCAATGAAGTTGATCAGAAGAAAACCTTTGCGTTAATGGTGGAAAAGGTTTGGCAGTGTAATCTACGCTTCTTGTTGAGAAAATTAGGGCTCCGAAAATTGAAGCTGAAGAGGGAACAATGTTCAGGGGAATGGCAATGCGGGTTCGATAAAATTGGAGGAATGTGAAATGTTGTTGAACTGCGGAGAGAGAATGTGGAAATGGATCTTCACGCCGCAATGGATCTTCACGCCGTGTTCCAAACGACGGCGTTTCGAAACGGGGACAACGGTGGTGCGGTGGTGATCGTGGTCGTTGCCGTTTTTGTTAGTAATTATTTTAATTTTTTTACTAATACGGGTTATTGTTTACTGATAGTAGTTATTTTAATTATTTTTTTAGGGGAGTAATTTTTTTTTTAAGGGATTGTTTTAATTGTTTTTTTCTTTTTGACAAATTTAGTTGCTATCAAGTGTAAAAAAAGAAAAAAGTGTAAAAAAAATAAATAAATACAATACACATAAAAATGAAAATGCTAAGATAAGTGTAAATAAATGTTAAATATACAGGGGTGCGGCACTTACTTTTCTTTTTTTTAGTGAATACTCATTTTAGTTTCTCATAATTTTTTGACAAACCAATTCAGTCTATTTCAAGAATATAACTCAATTTAATTCTCGATGATTTTATAATGGGGATAAAATAGTCCCTGATTTGTTATAATAAAAATACTGACAAACTAAATGTTGTTTTTAATACATTGTTTGAGGAATTAAAAAAAGGAGTTACATTTTCATTAAAAAAATGATGTAATTATGATTTTAACAAGTTTTTGACTTCTATTTCTAAGACGGATTATTTTATTATAGATTGACTTCTATTATAACACTTGTTGGCAAGTTTTGGCTAGAGAATTGGGTCCCTAACGATTGTGATATTTTTTCTTCAACAACTCAAAGGTTTGTCGACACTACTCTATTTCGTTCGTGATGCCCTAAATTATGACAGGGATTGGAATATTAACCGCATGCACAACAATTTATCGATAAATGTGGTAAATCAAGTGCTTTCTTTACCAAGCTCGTCTAATGTGGACAAAGCTGGTAATTTGGGTTGGGGAGGTTCTAACACCTATAAGTTTGCCGTTCATAGTGCTTGTAGGCTACAAACTAGGAATATTCAAACTTTGGAAGACGCTTTAGAGGGTGGTTAGAAAACCTTTTGGAGTTAGATGGGTCCACACTGAAGTCAAACTTTTATTTAGCTAAATGTTCATGAGTGTCTTCTCGCCAATTTTTGTAGGAGAAAATGGGGAGTGGGAATTTCTCCTACATGCACTAATTGTGGCGCGAGATATTGAAAAAGACATTTCATATTTTACATGAGTGTGTGTTTTTCTCCTCATGTATGGCTACATCTTGTCCTATATAATTGTATGATAGATGTCTTTTCTTTTGATGGCATGAATTAGACTTTTAACAACATTAATAAGCTAGAGAGTGGTTATATTGATTAACTGGCAAACTACTTTCATGATCAATTGTTGTTTGTTGTGGATATGTTGTAAGATACATATATATATATATATATTTTAAGATGGTTCTCAAAGGCCAAAAAAACTTTGTTTTGCCAATACATATTCTCACGAGAAGACTTAATGCTTGCTTTGCTCAACAACTTCACCGTAAAATTCAACATCAAAGAGACGATCTATATTGGTTGGAAGAAGCCCCATGATGGATGGATAAAGCTCAAGTGTGATTGTGCTTGCGATGGAGTTGTCGAGCCCGTAGGATGTAGCAGGTTATTTTGCAACTCATATGGTAGATGGATTAGATTAGAGGTTACATTAGGAAGATTGGAGCTTATGACGCCTTTCATACCAAAACATGGGCATGTATGTACCTTGGTTTGAACGAGGCTTGGAAGGAGCACACTTCTCATCTCATTGTTGAAAGTGCCAAAAAAATCCTATAAGAAGTGGTTACATGTAACTGCAAGTTTAGTGTGGTGGTTCCTACTTTAGTGCAGCAAATTCGAGACTTGTTGGCTTTGGATTAGTGCGTTGAGTTCTGTCATATTTGGAGAAAAGAAAACTGATGTGTTGTCTGGCTAACAAATTTTAGTTTTTCTCTAGTCTCTTTAGCTTGTACAATCGTGTAGACTCTTTTAACGAGCTCCATATACTGCTTTTTGATGATATTTGTATCACTTGCATGTCAAAGAATGTCCATTTTGATACATAGTTATTCTTCATAGTTCGTCCCTATTTTGTAAAAAAAAAAAAAGGCTAGCGTGAATATATTTTATAGAGAAATGATACATGAACAATCATTGTGACAACTTTTACGACAACGTCTCTCGCTGCTGCTCTGATTTTTGTGTCAATACTTACATTTCTTTGTATATTATGGTTGTCCCACAAGTTCTAATATATTAAAAAAACAAAAGAAACCACTATAGCACAAAGTGTACCAGAGAAGACTTGCAATCCACAAAATTAGAGTACACCAACAAACTGCGCACACAACTAAGAGAATACGAAACCTAAAAAAACGGCCTTTAAACAAGACATATGATGCAACCTCTAAGTGTGGTACTCAAAATCAAATACAATACATAAAACGATTTTAACCACCAATATGTCTAAACTTTGACGTTTCTCATTTTATTCATAATCATTCTAATTTTTAAACAACATAATTTTTTATTTTTTTTATAATTTTAAGAAAATTCATATTCATATTCTTATCAAAAGTATATTACTAACAAAATAAATTAGTTCTCTAAAAAAAAGGAAAATTAGTAGTCTTTAGTATATATTTTCTATTTTTATTTTTGCTCACTGTTTTTTTATAATGATTTGTTTTGAATTAATTTGAATTAGTAATTAATGATGTGTTTGGGAAACAGCTGGTTGAATTTCGTGGAAAAGAAACTTAGCCGCGTCTCTCTCTTACTCCACACTACTCCACCTCTCACTCACTCACCGGAAGAGAGAGAAGCAACCCCTCCACCAAGCAACATTTTTCAATTTTTTCTTTTTTTCCAAAATAATAATCCTATTATATAAATACAACCCTTCCGTGCTTCATTCACTCTCTCTCAAAGTCTCACAACTATTCCCATAAAATCGCCTCGTTCGTGGTGCTTTCTCTTCCTTCTCTGGTAAGCTTCTTCTTCTTCTTCTTCTTCACTCTCATCGCCATGCATTTTCCCCAATCGCTCAGAATATGAAATTGAATTTGATAATGCAAATGTTAGGGTTCCACTGTGCCGATGACTTTTCTTATCATCACGGAACCATCATCAGCCTTCCAGTCTCAACATTTTCTCTTCATGAATAACAATCGTCGCAGCAGGCTTTGGAATATCTTCTTTCGCCATTGGACTTGATCTTCCTTCTCCATCTTCATCTCCATTATTAGGGTTGTTATAAGTTAATTCCCTCTTTTTTATTTTTAGCATTGTCTTTTATTTTAAACTCTAGTTTTTGTTTTTAGTTATTGTTATTGTTATCATTGTTACGCTTAAGGACCAGTGTTTGTTACTTTGTTTGTTCAATTTGGGGGTTTGGTAGTTTAAGGTTGTTAGTTTCTGAAGCTGTTTCTGTTTCTGTTTGGGTTTGGTTTTTCTTTTTGATTTTTCGATGGCCGAAACAAAATTGATGATTCCAGGGTTTCGTTTTCACCCCACTGATGTTGAGCTGGTTATGTATTTTCTCAAGAGGAAGATTTTAGGTAGAAAATTCCCTTTTGATGTCATTGTTGAACTTGACATTTACAAGTATGCTCCATGGGATCTACCAGGTTCGGATTCGATACTGAGTAGTTTTTTTAGTTTTTCTTTGATTGGTGGAGTATTGTAGTAATACATTTGTGTTTCTCTGATGTTTTGTTGTTTCGTTTTTCAGAAAAATCTTTGCTCAAGAGTGGTGATTTGCAATGGTACTTCTTTACCCCTGTTGGTAAGAAATATTGCACAGGAGGGAGGATGAATCGGGCAACAGAAGTAGGGTACTGGAAGACTACGGGGAAGGATAGGTCGATCGAACATAAGAATCAAGTGGTGGGGATGATAAGAACCCTGGTGTTTCACACTGGCAAAGCTCCTAAAGGAGACCGAACTGATTGGGTTATGCATGAATACAGACTTGAAAACAAAGACCTAGCTGACAAAGGTGTTCTGCAGGTAAGACATCTTTGATCGAGGAATTATGTCTATCAGTTGGTTGTGAACTGTTTGGCTGGATATAAATATCTTGATAGATGGTATGGTATGTAAATTGTTACACGTGAAAGCTAGTCTTTGATTATCGACGTATTTACAGCTTTTATTGGATATGACATCATTGTAGAACCATGTATTTTCATGTTAAGCTCAATCTATAAATGATTCATGACCGTATACTTCGTGCGTGCTTACATAGCATTGAGTGGCAGCCTTGTTTTGCCATCTTATTACTCTCACTGTCCCTTGTTATAAGCCGCTTGTCGTTTTCATATATATTAAGAAAAGTAAGTAGTGTATTTAATGTATCCATTGTGTGTATGGATGTTACTAAAATGCACTTTTGCGTATAGACATGTCTATCTCCCTAAGACAAATTATTATTAGTATTAACAAGTGGCCCTAAGACAAATTATTATTAGTATTAATAAGGGGTATATTAAAAAACAAAATTAATATATCTACTAATTTGAAATAAGACTTATATTTAGGAACAATTTTTTCCCAAAGGTCTG
>Ga0209282_1002740_pt1 | contig 10273 bp, 3 predicted proteins | sample Mtrugardesep15_FD_187529 | JGI IMG/M metagenome (GOLD analysis project Ga0209282, IMG submission 187529) | Root nodule microbial communities of legume samples collected from California, USA - M. trunc garden sep15 (SPAdes) (version 2) | ecosystem: Host-associated > Plants > Roots > Nodule...
TTTTTTTTAACTAAAAAGTAAATTAGTGTTATTTATTTTTTGGTCAAGTAGTCTAGTGGTTAGAGCTCACACAATTTAATTGTGGAGAAGTGGAGTGTCCGGGGTTCGAACCCCGACCCCTGCATATAAAATACAATATATTTACCAATTAAGCTAAGCTCACAGGAATAAGTAAATTAGTGTTATATTATACACAAATTTATTTTTTAGTATTGAATCAATATCTCATTTATATCTCAGTCCAATGGTAAGATTGTCTAAGCTTGTAGGAGATAACAATGATGCTTCTTCTTGGATTGATTTATCTAATCAGTAAGAAGATAATTTTTTTTTTTTAAAGTGCGGTGTTTTGAACACCTACACCGGTTGTTTTTTCTTCACAAAGAAGGATTTTATCTAATAGACTTCATATTTTGGCTATTAAAAATATGTTAGGTGCATGTATATTTAGTAAGGGGTTTGGAGTACATTCCGTTTGTTGGTCTTGGAGGAGAAGAGTTTTCATGTGTGAATTTGAGTTAGGTTTAGAATGTATTTGATCGATAGACATGATGAAATGTTCGTAGTGAATAATACATTGTCAAAGGAGTTTATAAGGTGTCAAGATCATATCATATCTTTGAATGTAACATTACTTAAAATAAAAATGCACCTTTGAAAGTGCCTCTTTTTGTATAGAAATTTTTTTAATAACAAGTTTCCTACAAAGAATAAACTTCCTCATCATGAATTTTAAATCTAAATTTTTATCTTGGTGTTGGAAGATGTGATGTTGAAGAGACATCTCAACATTTATTCCTTGATTCATTCTTTGGCGGCAAAATGCCTTGTGTCATGCTCATTATTTACGTTGCTTGTCTGATGGATGTGAAGGTTTAAGAAAAATGAATGTCATGATTTAGTTGGCATCTGTATGATCCATTTTGAAGGCATATAACAATTTGGTGTTCCATTAATTGAGTGTACATATTAAAAAAAAATCTCAGTGTTGGTTAAGGAATCAAGATAAATGACTCCATATGTTCTGAGTCATCGGTGAAACCATCCACTTGGTGAAAACATCAACCACATGAATGATTAATGTTTTTGTTGTTAGCTTGTGGTTTATTTTCAAGACACACACCGTTAGAATGATGTAGCCAATATCGTCAGTGATGAATCCCGTGGAACCTAGTGTTCCCTCCGTTTTTAAATATTAGTAAAATTGACTTTTTATCTAAAAGTCAATTTTACTGATATTTAAAAACGGATGGATTATAGAATATCATATGATTCTAGTTGAAAGCCCTAATCCATTAATCACAAAAGAAGCACATTAGTACAAGAAGACGAATATTGATCATGTCTTTGCTTTCACTTTTTCTCCACGAAGAAGCCTAATTGGTAAAGGGGTTATAAATTAAATAGAAAACTAAGATTGTAATTTAATTTTATGCAAAACTTATCCGTAATTTTTATTGAGTAAACTATTATTTTAGTCCTTAAATAGGTGAGAAGTTCTCGTCATAGTACATAAATATATCACAATTGCAAACAACCAAACACATCCTAATTGACCAACACAAAACAATTTGATGACTACAATAACAAAGTCTAAAGCATTCAAAGATAAGTAAACAGGTTGTTTATCCAATTTTTATTCAACCTCTCAGTCAACCAATTTTTAGATCAGTTCTCCAACATTGGGACAACAAATGGAATAACATTTTTTTTGAAAGAGTTTTTGTTCAGAAATTGATACAGTATTATGAACTTTATAATAAATGCTTAAATTTAGGTTTTTATTAAGTAAATGTGGGCCAAACAATGGCAAAGGCTTGAATTTGGGTTTTTTTTGGAATGGAATAACATTCTTCAATTTTTTTTGGGTTGGTGTAGATTATGAGGAAGAAAAAATAATCCTTAGAATTTTAATTTAAAGATTTGGAAGAAGAAGAGGATTGCGATGAAGAGATAAAGTTGCTGGAATTTTGAAAAAATATTGATGATGAAGAGATGAAGTTGCTGGATTTTTAGAGCAGCAAATATTGCTATTAAATTGATCTCTGCATACGTGGAATGTGGAATGCTCATGTGTTGTAGTCAAAACCAAGTCATTTTTACTACAAACTGAAATTATTGAAAACATGTTTTTTGACAAGTATATACTCGAAGAAGAATTTCCTCGAAAATCAGATAAATGCATTTGGAAGAAAGACAATGCTGAAGACAATTGCATAATCAAAGTGTTTCAAATCATATAAAAGTAATAACTACCATGAAAAGACTGCAAGTGAAGTTCAAATAAGTGGTTACACTCGAGATTTTATCAACTTTCAAATTTCAAAAGATTGGAGGTAACTTGTCAATGAAGTTTTTAGTTAGTTTAGGACATTTTCCATCCATCCTAGTAGTTAGTTTCTTTTTAGTCTATAAATAATAATCTCATAACTCCATGCAAAGTTGTTCCTTTCCATTTCATAAAACTATTCCTACTAGATAAATAGATCTACCGTCACATGATTACAAAAATTCTCCAATTTACTAACCAATTCAAAATTGCAGAGGGATTTAGGCCCTAAGTAATTACTGACGGAACATGCCCTCAGTAACACCAAAAAAACGAGTAAATAGTCAATTACCCCTTTGAAATCGTAAATTTCGTCAATTACCCCCCTGAAATTAACAAAACTTCAATTACCTCCATAAAACTGCACAACGTTAATCAATTTACCCCCTCCGTCAAATTCTTCTGTAAGTCAACATTATGCTTTACAAATACCCTCTGAAATTTTGCAACTCGAAATATCCTTTTATTTTTTTTAACTTTTTTTTTTTTTTACTTTTTTTTTTTTTTTTTTTATCTTTGCAAGCTTTGCATATGTACATTTTCCCTTTTTCTTGTGCATTTCACTTTACCATTTTCGTCCACACGTTACTTGCATCTTCTTAGAACACTTGTATCCTTAAACATATCAACTTACGTGAGTCTTAGATTGACCTTTTGAATTCATTTGTTGGAAAGAAAGGATTTTCACACCAATAAATAGACAAACACAAAGCATATTTTTTATAAAATCTATCAAACCAACGTTTAAATAGCCATTTACCAAATAATAATTGTAGAAATTCACGTGTTTAATTATAATTATAACTTGATTTATAATTATAATTAAACACATGAATATTCCATGCCCTTTAGCTCTTAATTGAAAAAACTGCAAATCAAATAAACAATTTTATGTCAATGACATCCATCTAATTTTTTAAAGGAAAAAACGTTTTTAACTAAATTCACCATAATTTTCTTAAATCCATAATTTTCTTAAAGTTTGTTATTTATAAAAAATGTGTATTTTTAGTTAAAACTATACGAAAATCACCTAAAGAAAAATTGTACCTCAGTTTTTCCTTTTATTAAATGGGCTTATGTCGTCGGATTACTAATTATTTTGGAGGTTACTTTTTAAGCCCCTCAATATCTCTTAGGCCCCTTACAATTCCTTTTTTACCCTTATTCTATACATTTAAAAGATATTCCTGAAGCATTTCGCCTGGTTCCAGGACCTAAGTTCCGGATGTATGTTTTTAGATTTTACCTGGTTCTGTAGTTATCTCCCGAAAGTATTTTTTCGTAAAAGATATATACGGCATCTAAAAGGCCACGTAGAAGAGCATTGCTACTATTTATTCTAAACACATTTATCCTATGATATACTGCTGGCTATGCATTATATTGTTGGCTATGATATACTGTTGGCTATGCATTATTTAGTATCCTACACAATGTAATTTATAATGGTAATAGAATGTCATCAAACCATTTCTAAGTCTTGTTTATATGGGGAAGTTAAATTCTTTTATACATTTTATAGTTATAAGAAACAAATTTTGCGGTGCTGAAGAAAAATGGAAATGGGAGAATCCAAAGACCAGTTTTGAGTGTACTATGATCCAATCTTATCCCTTCTCGAGTACTGACTATGATACTCAAATTCATTCCCACATTTGAAAAGTAATAGGGTTAATATTAGGAATAGTAGGTGGTATCTGCTTGATGGTATAACTGTATTCTCATTGTTTAGTTTTTTTGTGCATCATTTTCATCTACATGCTTTATATTCAAATGTCTTTACATGTGATGGAAACACACCTCCGGAAGTTATCTCCCGGAACAAAGTGAGCCTCCTGAAGATATATACCGGAGGTATAAAACATGGGGTAAAATAGGAATTTTGGGGGGCCTAAGAGATATGGAGGGGCTTAAAAAGTAACGAACAAAATAAAAAAATCAAAAGGCCCCAAAGGCCCAAAATTTCTATAATTTATTTTATTACCTAAACAAAACTTTTTTTTTTGCCTAAAAAAAAAATTTTCGTGAAAAAAATTTTTTACCTAAATTTTTTTTTTACCACAAAAAAAAAAATTCACCTAAAAAAAATTATTTTTTGAAAAAAAACTTTTTTTGAAATAATTAATATGGCCCGTTTTTAGGCCCACAAATAAATAAATTTTATAGTGGGTTTAGCCCCAAATAATTTTGTTCAATTAGGAGCTTTAATTTAGTAGGCTTGGTTGGGGCCTTTTTAAGTGGACTTTGAAATTTAGGGTTCTATTGACACCTCTACCAATCACTAGTGCATAAAATATATCCTGATTTTGAACCAGTTAAAAAATATTGATTTAAAAATATGTGCTAGCATTTTTCAATTAAGTACTAGTCCACACATTTAAATCTGTTAAATGTGTAATTCTCCTTGTACTATGGAACTTATATTGTTCCCTTCATAAAATTTACTATATGAGCTTAAAGTAACAACAATAGGACAATAACATTTATTCATATGTGTTGGTCCATTGAAGCATATAAGTTACAGAAGGAGATAATCTAACTATTCTATTTAGATAAAGTAAATCATCACATCAACTAAATATCACATTTATAATTGACAAATTTGTGGACTCTAGATTCAACTACTATTGTTGATAATTATTTTCTTCATCCCCTTGTTCACTTTGACCCTCTCTCTGTAACACCTCAGTACATAGAAAAAAACGAGCAAAGAACAAAAAATACAACAAATTCAACCCTCCAAGAGCAGCAATAGTATAGTAATAATACTCAAGCCTATTCTTATTCAAATCATTACCACCTAACCAAGGTGTTCCACCATTCCTCTTTGTCACAACCACAATAATCTTTATAAGAACATTGCTCAATGAACTAGCAATAGATAAACTTAGAAAAAACACTGCACCACCTAATGTTTTCATACTTTCAGGCCAATATGAAGTTAACAACTCCATCATAGGAATTGCTGCAAATGCTTCAACCAAACCAGATAAACCAAATTGTGGAACAAGCCACCAAATTCTTGTATGTGATTCAAATGATTTGTGTTTCAACGCGTTGCTGCGACGACGCACTTCTACTAGTCCTGCAACCACCATACAAGCAATGGAAAATATAATTCCTATTCCTAACCTTTGTTCAATTGATAATCTTTTACCTTTCAAGGTTTTTTTCTTTGTCAAAGGGACGTAGATTTTCTCGTAAAGTAGAATCCATAAGGAAATAAAAATCATTGGTACTAATCCCATCCAAGCCGAAGGAACGATGAAATGTTGACCAATTGATTTATTTGTTTGTAATGCTTGTAAAATTCCGTAAGAATGTGCTTGTCCCATTGAAAGAAAGCATATAATTCCGGCTAACCAAATTGGTAAAGTTGTTAGTATTGATTTCAATTCTTCCACTTGTTGTAAACTGCATAACCTCCAATTATCAATTGAGTTTCCATTGTTGTCAATTTCACTTTGGTTTGTGATGACCGCAGCTTTATCGAAAAATCTAAACCTATTTGTGTGAGCAAGTTTCACATGTCTTGAATTTTCTGACTCATTAGAACTTATTGGTGGATCATAAAATGAGAGTTCAGAATCATTCTTCATATCGACATGATGTTTCCTAATTGCAGCAAGAATTACTTTCAGCAAGTCACATATGATGCTTCCTTTAGGCTTTAACCGAATATAAGTGCCGTGGCCAAACACAAAGATGGTCAAGGAGAAAGCAAAGCAAACCGTTGGAATGATGAAACCAATAAACCAGCTTACATTAGTTTGAATATACACAACTATAGTGAGAGATACCAAAAGGGCTACTGTGAATAAAAAATACCACCAATTGCAAAAGCTCTCTAATTGAGCTCTTCCTTTTTCTGTTTTTATATCGAATTGATCAGCACCGAAAGCAATGTTGCATGGTCTTAGGCATCCTGAGCCTAATGCGAAAAATCCAAGTCCCGCATATAGAATAGCAAATTGTGAGGCTGTTGGTTTTATCGGTATGCAATCAGAAAGGGTGGGGCAGGTTGGTGGTCTTAATGATGGTACACCAGCACCTAATGAAATGAATCCCATGCCCTGTCACATATTGAAGGTCATGTCTCAATTGTTCATTCATAATAAGAATAACATTTAAAATACCATAGCTCTAAATTGGCGTTTCCAATCGTATTTGTGACTGCAAAATAAAGGTTTTAGAGATTTCTGCAAATGCATCATAACTGCAATTGCGGACGCATTTGTCTATATTATCTTATCCCTAGGATCACAACATAAACCTAACTGCGACTGCGACTGCAACAACAATTTAGAAACATGGTAGAGAGCAAATATCATAAATGTGCTACGTTTTTTATATGTATATTGTCTTAAATTTTATAGGAGAATAGAATTTACAAATTAAAATTGAAAATGCTCATTAATTCGACATTTTAGAAAATTTCACTTTGAAACATCATATCATGACATGGAAAAAAAGAAAAAATGAATTGAAATATTCTGATAATTTGTTTATATTTACCAGAAATGAAGCTATGCAGCCAAATATGAGCATACGAAACTTTCCGATATAAGCATCTGCAAGATAAGCAGCTACTAATGGAAGAAAATTTGTGAAACCAGACCAAATGTTGAAAACCTCAACAGAAAATGTTGTATCCATGTTGTATTGTGTATGCATGTAAACAACTAAGTTGGATATCAAACTCATAGAAGCCATTTTCTCGAACGTCTCGTTTCCTATAATCAAAGAAACACAAAAATTTAAATTCATCAATCAATTCTATTCAAAATCTTATATGAAGAAAAGAATAATAAAAAAAAATGTAATTGAAGGGTTTAATTTATTTACCAAGAATGTATTTAACTGATTTCCATCCTCCTTTTTTCTTTGTGGTGGAAGAAGAATGAGGAAGGTTTCTTAATGTTAAAGCATCTTGCATATGAGGAGAATGGCTCTCATTCATCATCTCTTCCACCTACAATTTTTTTAACAAACCTCACCCTTCTTGACCCATAAAGGTTTTAATCTTTATAGGCCACATTAATATATGAAATGAAAGAACCAAAGTATTTGAATTTAGAATGTTTTTTCTTGAAACAAATTGAGAAAAGAGGAAAAAGTAGTGTAAATATTTGTTAGAGCTTTTATTGAATGAAATATCTAGAAGGAGCATTTCCTAACGTTGTTTTTTCTCTTTTCTTTCAATTGATTGATAATTTATTTTGGCAAATATCCTTTTTTGTTTAACCAACATGTGTTTGTTTGAGCTAAATTTGTTTTGACTATGCTCTCCACATTTTTATACTCATTGCCTATTATTTCTCACATTGCCCATGATTTTAGTTACTTTGATTTGCATTATTCCTTTTTTTTTACTCATTAATAATAGGGAAAATTTGTAACAGCTTGTTGTCATGGAACGATGATAGTTGATAAATATGTGTTTTCATGAAACATATGTAGAAAAGTGAAATAGAATTGTCAATTTAGGATTTACTTTTCACATGTTTTGTTTTCCCCCTTAAACCATACTTTTCATTAAATATTTTTATTAATTAATATAATAAATATCTTGCCGTCTAGTAACATGGTTGGTTTGTCTTTAAATTACTTGTACGAAGTCCATTAAAATTGAATTTTAGAAATGGATAACTTTGGAGGTTTTTGTGTTCAAGAAAAGAAAACTTTGGAGGTTTTCATGCATGATGTTTTTGCTGAAAATATTGTGTGGTTATAATTTTGTTACATAAGCGACAAACTAACCAGTCATTTGTAACTATTTGTGTAAGCTCTTTGCCATTTTTTCACAAGTGTAAAATTATAAGTAGTTCATTTTCCATCAAAAAGAAAGTGGAATATTAAGGAAAACAACTTTTGATATATTTATAAGTCGTTTTTAGCTTATTTTCATATATTCTTCAAATTAAGAACTTACAAAAACATCTTATAACTTATACAAAATAATTTAACTTTATTTTGGGTTTGTTTAGTAAGGCCTGTTTTTTAACTTATAGCTTACTCCTTCATGTCACTATTATAAGGAAAAAAAATCACTTTTTAATTCAATGAATTTAAATATATATGTTTTGCTTGTTTGACTAAAAAGACCTATTTAAAAACCGTCACTTTCTCGCTAGCTTATAACTTATTTTTATGAGCTTATAGCGGTTTATGATAAGCTAATTCGAGTAGATTATTGCTTATCACTTTTATCTCAATTTTACGCCTTCAATCTTAATTGAAAAAAAAAATTGAATCTTAACAGGTGTGTTGGTGATTGCGACTCTGAGGAGACCGTCGGCCACTTGTTCCTTGGGTGCGCAATCTTTAGTGGTGTGTGGTGTCTTCTTTTGCGATGGTTAGGTATCTCTTTTGTTGGCTCCGACAGAGTTTGCGATCATTTTCTTCGGTTCAGTCACATTGCAGGGTTACCGTGATTTACACACTCCTACATGAAATTGTTATGGCTTGCGTGTGTTGGGTAATATGGAAGAAAAGGAACAACCGGGTTTTTAATCAGAAGGCCTTGGATCTTCATCAAATAATTGACAGGGTAAAGCTGCTGTCTTTTCAATGGTTAAAGGCTAGCCTGATTACTTTCGCCTACAATTACACCGATGGTGACACCCTTTATCATGTATGGGTGGGTGCTTAATCGGTTGTGTTTCTTCTTTCTATTTCGTGTTGTTTATTGATGAGGTATCCGTAATTTAACTTTGTATAAACTTTTGGGTGGTTCTCTTTTACACACCTTGTGCGAGATGAATCACTCACTTTGATATATCATATTCCATTTTGCCTTGTTCAACAAAAAATTAAATTCACATTTTTGTTATGTCATTTCATATTTATAAGTTACTTTAACCACTAATTTTACCAAACAATCAATCAACTATTTTATCCATTATCAGTTATAAACTAGCTTATAAATCATCCGTTATAAGCTAACTTATCATATATCCACTATTTTTTACCGAAGTGAATCTTTATCTTTTTGCTATAAAAACAATTTATGCATAAGCGCTTAACATATTAATTATAATCCAAATATAAGTTACACCAATCACCTACGTGTATTGGGCAACAACTTATACAATGATCCTTCTATCTATATGAGAGGACGTCGATGCTACTTGTCCATACCCTAACTAAAACACATTAACTTTCTATCAAGAAGAAAAAGAAAAGGGGGAAAAAAATTAACGGTTTATGCTAGTAATTAGTAAGAGAAATATAAGAAGGACTAAAATGCACATTTGATTTATTCCTCCTGAAAGTAAGGGCTATATGAATATTACATCCCCAAAAATAAATATTACAAAAAATGAGCAATTTTAATATAACCAAATTTTGCAATGATTAGTCCGGCAAGTTTAGCTAGCTCAATTGGTAGTGAAATTGCATGATATATGCAGGGGTCGGGGTTCGAACTCATGGCACCCCACTTCTCAAGTCACTAGACTACGTGAACAAAAATTTTGCAACATTAAAACAAAGTTTGCCCCCAAAGAAGGAGGGTGGATTAGGAGTGATGGATTTAGAGAGTTTTAACGTTGAATTGCTAAGTAGATAAAAATTGATATGCTTGTGAGATTGAGAAGTGTTATGGTCTGATAAATTGTGTTTAAGATATACAAACTTAATTAGAAAAGTTTTTAAACAGGGAAAGAAATGAAACACCAAAGATTTTGGGCAGCATTGGTTTGCATCTAATATTCATAATGTATTAAGAAATGGTACAGAAATTGATTTATGGAAGGATAAGTGGGTTAGGGACAGTTCTCAGGTGGCAATTAGGTCTGGTCACTACCATGGGATAATCGACCGAACAAGTCTGATAGGAATATTAGTCAGATAGCGAATTTGCAAGCAAAACTGGAGCGAGTACAGCTGTTGAGGAATGAGTCCGATAAGAGAGTATGATCCCAAACAATAGAAGTATAC
>Ga0209282_1002744_pt1 | contig 10270 bp, 7 predicted proteins | sample Mtrugardesep15_FD_187529 | JGI IMG/M metagenome (GOLD analysis project Ga0209282, IMG submission 187529) | Root nodule microbial communities of legume samples collected from California, USA - M. trunc garden sep15 (SPAdes) (version 2) | ecosystem: Host-associated > Plants > Roots > Nodule...
ATAAAATAAAGTGTGTATATATATATATATATATATAGAGAGAGAGAGAGAGAGAGAGAGAGAGAGAGAGAGAGAGAACGTAAGCAGTAACCACCCTTAGTTCCTTACCACAGCCCATGCCATCATAATTTAACCATACGGTTCAATACGTATCAACAAGATGACGGTGTTACGTTCAGCCATATTATTCTTCTATTGTGGTGTGTACGGACAATAGATGAATGTATGATGCAATGAGAAGTCATGAAGGAGTTGTAGAATTCACTGCATGCTAATTCCTAACGATAGTAAAATCAAGATTGCTCCATTATCTTGCAGAAAACAACATTATGTAACCTCATAGATCTAGATATAATCTTGAAGAGATGAATGTATTATTGATGAGAATATTCCCAACTCATTGCAATACCAATGTGATAAGGAAGTAGCACAAATACATATAAAGATTAGTAGTGTCCAACCTCATGTATTCCAGAAATCCAAACACCCTCTCCCAAACTATATTCTCAAATATCTCAAAACTCTGCCCTATTACTTTTCCCTTGTCATATATATACAATCATATGCCACCTCTCTAACTAACTGTCTCAAACTAGCTAACCCACTTGGGTTGGTCTAGTGGTGTTGGCTTGTGACCTTGGAGTGTGCTCCTCTCAAGGTCTCAGGTTCGATCCTCCTCGGTGCCAATTTCGGTGAGCTAGTTTGACTTCTTAAAAAAATAAAAAACCCGTCTCAAACTAGCTGATTCCAACTAATTTGGTTGGTTACCTAATATGATCAAAGTATTCTAAGTGTGTTTCTAACCAGTTCTTTATTGAACGACAATAAATTGATGTGGTAAAACAAAAATACCACACACACACAAAGATAATCTTATCGATGTAGTTTATAGAATTAAAAAACTTTGACCAGAAATAAGAACTAAAATAGTCTTAGATATATAAGCTTGAAAAGAATATCAAATACCATTTCTTCATTGCTGTGCTTTGGAAATTTAAGTACTCCTCCAACCGTGGAATTATATGATCCATCACAATCTTGAGTTCCTTCTTTACAGAGCTGAACATCAAGCCATGACTTTTTCACCTGAACTCAAAAACCAAGGCAAAAAAGTTGAAACCAAGTAAATAAATTAAGAAACAAAGAATCATGTTCAAAGAAACAAGAAATGTGACATTTACTCACCTCCAGCGGCAGAGAGGGATTATCAAGCATTGAATACTCTCTAATACCTATTTCAGGGCCAAACTCTTCTTCTGGTAATTTTTTCAACATAACATTTACCTGCAACATAGTGCATTTCCACAGCAAAAATAAGGAAGTGACTGATAAAAAGACGGGGAAGAGAATACATTCACCCCATGTATATTAAATACCTAAAATCTAAAGACACTATTGAGGTGAATGTATTCTCTCACCCCATGTCTAAATTTTATTTCTTTAATTAATTTCAAGTACACTAGTGAGGTAACAACAAGTTTAGACATGAACTAAATACCTAAAGTAGTTTTACGAGATTTTATCGAAAGACACACACATATAATAGTTAGAAGTGGTAGGTAGCATGATATATATAAATATAGATAGACACAGACAAGTGTTATAGATAAATCTCTTCATTTTGAGCACATTCAAATTTTAATGTCCATTCTTTTGTACTACTGAAAAGATAAGGGGTGTAAATCAAGTCTATAAAGTGACCACCTATTCCACTCCAACACGAGGCTATCTAGTTTTATTATCACCACAAACTGAGATTAAATTACAATTTTATTGTTCAATCATTCTTATATAGTTATTCCTCACTAATTACATAGCTATTTAATAATTTTGTAGGGTACTTTTATTAAGAGATGTTTTCAAATACTGAAAATAACATGATAAATCATTTCCAAAAATTACAAAAAGTGTCATCGAAATACTTATTTGGTTTTAACTTCTCATTAACTTTCAGTTCTACACAATGTTTACTTGACATGCAGACCACCAAAACACGTTAAAACCCCATGAAACTTCAATAAAAATTTGTTATGGAGTTTGTTGATTATCAATTGTCCCAACTCCCTATTCCCCAAAAGTATCAAGACCACTGCGTAATTTGCCAGATGATCCAAGTGATAAAGAGAAGTGAAAATAATAAGAAACCATTTAAATAAGGAATACCTCAAATACATGGTCCAAAGGACAGAGAAAAGGTTGTCTAGTCATAGACCCCTCCAAAATACCAGGATGGGGATACCACATCCTATCCAGCCTGCACCATAGAGGAGGCACGACCTGAACATGCCCAAAGAACTCGCGTAAAGATAAAAGAATATAGAATATATACATTCTTTTGGTTTAGATTAAACAAACTATGTAATTGCAGTAAACATTGCACAGTAAATTAAAGGTACTAGCAATTCTTAAGTCTAATCGAAAGTGTTCTAGTAGTCTTTTGAACATATTTAATTAGTGAAACCAAAGTTGAAATGAAATAATTGAAGTCCGTGTTTGTTCATAGTTTTTTAAGGTTTATCACATAACATGATTCACAAGAAACATTAATAAGCACTGGATACTGGCCATGACAGAGTTAGAGTTTTGATGATAAGACACTTCAATTCAAAATTCAATATAATAAAATGTATGATCCCAGAAATTAGTTCTTACCAGTGTCCTGTTCAGAAGGGAGGCAATCGCAAGTGCTGTCCTAATCTGTTTAGTCTGAGGAGAAAAAAATCACGTGCAACTAAAATTACAAAAACGCAACAACAAAATTCCATCAAATGCAAACATGAATAGGATTAGGTCGATATGTATATACTTGGTGATTTATAAGAGTAAAATGTGATTCAATATTGTGCTCCCCGCTTAGCAACATGCTTTTTGGAATAGATGGCTTAAATGATAAGAGACCCCCTGCAAAAGTTCCTCCAAAAGTTAAGGTATTGTAATTTCATGCTACAGAGGTGAATAATCAACCACAAGAAGACACTGTAACCAATCTGTTTACATATCAGATTTTACCATTATAATAGTATAATTCAAGATTTAAAGTGGACAAAGTAGGAACCAAACAAACAAGTACCGACAAACAGAGAAATCAGTCTATTTGCACACGTGCATTAAAAACAATTAAGTGAATGATCTGCAAACTCAAATTTATGGAGAAACGGGACTAGTTACCAGGAGGATTATAGTATTCTGGTGGATCAAGGAATTGCATGGCTTCTCGTAGTCGGTGGCGCTTTCCTTCAGTGCCTCCATATTGAAATGTTGTATGTACTGCATAGGGCTCCAACCTTAGTTGCTGGTACATAGCCTGCAATCATAACATACACATTTTTGTATGTCAAACAGATACATAAATCATCCCTCCGAAAAGTTAATTGCATAAAAGAAAGCAAATGCATATCACATAAAAATAAAATGAAAATATTTCAACCAGTTGAAAATTGTTAATTGAAAAGTCCCTACCTGGACAAAATATGTATGTCCACTACAGAAGATACTAGCAGGCAAAATTCCTAGCTTCAGTTTTCCATTGAAAGTATAAACAAGTCCACTATCATCATCAACAGATGGTCCTAGTTGACTGTGAAGAATATCATTAAACCCGTTCTGATCCCATATCTTGTCATCAGCTAGAAGCATTTCTTTCCATTTCTTAGCCAAAATCTTGGCAGACTCTGTAGGTCTCCAATGGAAAATTCCGATGTTGTACGCACCACTAACTATTGAAGGTGATTGGCAATTTCATCAATATACAGTTTAAAGAAACAACTAAATAAATAAAACAATGTTGACAATAAAATGAGAGATGAAAAGAAGTAACAGGTAAGTGCAATGAATTGGTTACTGAGATTTGAAAATAATATAATCAAGGAGAGAAAACTTCCATCAGGTTATGAGCAAAAGGTTGCATGCTAAAATTGATTTTCTTATGAATGGTTTTTTATCTAACTCTCCTACGCAAGCAAAAGCCGTTTGAGTGGCCTGCCCTACTCAATGAAAAAATCTAACATTCATTTCGAAGAATGGGGGCAGCAAGGATATAGTTCTACACCACATGGGGTCATAGAAGCCATAGTACCTTGTGATGAATCAACTATTCCAAAATCTCAAGTTGTTGAGACTTGAGCAAAAGCGCATGAGTGGCTCTATAACCACAGTTTGTAATCTAAAGCAAGCCAAATGGGTAAGAAAAAGTCTATACTGATGCCTTGGAACTATTATTTGACAAAAAAGATGACTATTTTTCAAAGAAGTAGCATTTGCATGTCGAAGGATGTCATTTGACTAATATTGAAAGTTTTTTCTCTCTATAACTCATCATCTATATGGTACGTGCGGAAATTAAATATGCTACAAGAATTGATATAAGCACAGTAAAAACTGATAACAGTAACTTCTCATTATAGTATACTATTTACCTTCTTGCCAAATTTCCAAACTGTCATCCACAACTGTTGGAACTACTTGATCACTTGAAGTTAAAATATCTGCTTCTGGATGACGAGCAAGATATGGAAGTGGATTCTGTTGAACAATTTCATAATTGAAAACATGCATCAGGAATGGCATATAACTTAGATAATCATATTATTGGCTTGAAGACATCTGAAAAAACAATTGTGCATAATAAATGTCACGAATAAGAAATTATATTAATGACACTAGAAAATAAACTAGGCAAAGACAAATGATACTAAAAATTATTAGTCAATTTAAATCTTACAGCAAGCCATAGAAGAAACTTAACAAAAACTGATAGCTTTATTGCACCCATGATAGAGAAAACGAAACATCCTAGTCACTATGAGTTTTACTGCTACTTTTGACCAACATTAATCAAAATCTAAAACAGATTAAATTAAGAAAACATAATAGCTTGTATGGCAAACTGAAGGTCACCTTTAACCAAACCATGTCGGTATCACACATCAATACTTCAAAACCAAAAGGCAGTATTGAGTCTATCAGAATAACTTTTTCTCTCCCCATTTTATGAAATGTTGGAGTACCCCAGCCAACATCTACAGTGCTCATATGGCTGCCCATGTCAAAAACTGGTACTCCTTTCCAATACAGTGCCTCCAATAATTTGGTGTCCATTGCACCTAAAAGTTAGATTTCAAACACATATTACCAAGTCTAGTTAATAATGGGACAAATACTGAATATGCATCTCCATCAAGGCATCACTGCAAATCTAAAAGCAATACACAACAGAACAGGATAGAAAATATTTCATGACACTCACCAACAAGAAAATTAGAAACTTCCAGATCTGTCAATTTCTTGACCCAAGTCAGGATAAAATCCATGAATGCATAGTTACCAAAGGTCACTATTATAACATTATCTTTCACCCTTTTCTGAACCAATTCATTCGTCAGTCGAAAATCATTCAAAGGTGGCATTTTTTTATTCGAGGGTGGAATTTCCCAAAGAGAATTTGGCCGCACATTCTGTTTCTCTGGTGAAGGAGTGGACACAGTAGGCACCTTTTGTGGCTGAGAAATGTTGAGTGTTTGATCTATGCGGGGAGGATCCTCAGCTGAAAGCACATTTTGAATGAAGGTTTTTAATCCAACTTACAATTAGGGAAAAAAGCCATAGATTAAAGAACATAAAACAAGTAAGCACAACCACTATAATATAGTAGCTGTGTCATGTATCCATATCAAACAGATCGTAGACATTTCAAATATTCCTAATTGTATCTTAAAATATATTTTTCAGAAAGGTTTTCATATCCTACATTTCATGGACATTTCAAATATTCCTAACTGCATCTTACAATGCTTTTTTAACTTCTATTTATTAAACTATTTTACCAATCCAGATGAAATTATTGGAACAAAAGTGCCTTGCATAGATACCATTAGACAGTTGATAGTTTCTTTTATTGCTAAATGCTAACCATCTTATTATCGCAAACAATCCAGCTACTTTGCCCATGACTAATCTCTGTCTAAAAAACTAGTTGATCACCTTTAGCGAGGTTTCCCTTTTCAACCAGTGTTGTCAATTGCAGATATCGGATCGTTAAAATTATGCTATACAATAGTGTTATAGCGCCACTATAGCTGCTATTTGACAACATTTTGTACTAAATAGCGTATCGCAAAACAATAGCGGTTTGTCCAAAATCCACTACGCTATAGAGTCACTATAGACAAGGTTGAAACCCGGAACCTTGCTCAAGAGATCCAAATTTAGTTCCACTCGGAACGTTTCTAGAGTTTAGAACAATAACAACAACAACGACCAAGCTTTATCCCACTAAGTGGGGTCAACTACATGGATCAAATTACGCCATAATTTTCTATCATAAAACATATTCGGATTCAACTCATTAATCTCTAAATCTTTCATAATAGTTTTTCTAAGTCTTTATCTACCTTTTCTGATTTGACTACCCTCCATCTAATCTACTCTCCGTACTACATAATCTACAGGTCTTCTCTCTAAATGCCCAAACTACCTAAGTCTATTTTCCACAATCCTTTTTACTATAGGTATTACCCCAGCTCTCTCTCTAATGTTGTCATTTCTAATCATATCCCGTCTAGTCTTACCACACATCCAAAATAACATTCTCATCTCTGCTACACTTACTGGATTCTCGTGTTGGCTCTTAAATCACAAAAAAAAAAAATGCAAAAATAAAATAAAATAATCCCACTTTCCTTTTCTAACAAGAATTGAATTATAAATAGCATAACAAAAGAAGTAGTAAGTGCATCATCTATAATTTAACTAATTCTCCACACTCCATAGCTTAAATTCAATTACATTTACATTAATTAATCCCTCCACTGTAACACAAAAAATTCATCATCTAAACAATATAAACAACAATTAAGATCATGAATGAGAGAAGAATAAACAGAGTGAAAGTTAAGAAACGTACTGGATATTGAAGAAGAAAGCCATGCAGAAGATTGAGAAGCAGGAGTGTTACTGGAATAAATAGCAGAAAAAACATAGAAAGATGAAACAACAATTCCAATGATAACGACAGTGTAGATCGTGAGGAATAATGGTTTTGATTGTGTCACTTCCTCACAACCATTTCTCCAAGCCATTTTTGTTTGAATGTTTTTTTCACAATAAACGATGTATTGATATCATTGTAATCTTTGTCGTTTAAGAAGAACAAGAAGAAGATATGAAACGTAATTGATAGATTTGAGAAAGGTTTATGAGATTGGTATTCCAAGGAAGATGTTGTTGTGAAAGTGTTACTGTTGTTATGTTCTTGGTCAACTTGTCTGCTTTCTCAACATGGACATTATTATTATTATTATTTTTGGTTATACTAACATGACATTATTCCAAAAAACAACAAAATTTGCATTATTGTCATTTACACAACTTTAGTCATTGATGTTTTTAACAAAATATATAAATCAATAACATTTTATATATTAATGAAAAAAAATTGGTTAAAGTAAATTAGGTAAATAATGTATTTGGTCAAAATGTTGGTACATTTTATTATTTTAAAGAAAGATAAATATTATTTTATTAATCAATACCAGCAAAACTTTTTCAACAACTCTATCTATAATTGGATTTGGATCTATGCATGTCTTTTATATTCCAGTACTGTAGTATATCGTTGATTTCCATCATTGATGGAAGGTTTTGAATTATTTCAAAAAAAAAAAAGTATTTTTTAAGGAAAATAAGAGAAAGGTTTTAATTGTCATATAAAAAAATGGTAAATTCGTCTAAAGATAAAGGAAAATATTTTGGCATGTGAAGTTTGACCGGTACTATGCAAAACTCATTTAAAATTCTATTTTATTTTTAAATAAATTAATATAAAAATATGAATGTTGTTTAATAATTTAATAAAGAATATGTATTCAACCAAACTTTATGGATATTGTTGTATTCACCTAACAATGTAATGTTATTTTTTGTTAAAAAGAAAGACAAAAAAGTTGAGTTATCCGTGAACCACTCTGACTCACATTGGTATTATTTTTTTGTAAATTAAAGTTTAGGTAAGTTGAGCTACAAATGTTCACCATAGTTAACATGAATTATAGATATGTTTGATAATAATTGTTCGCCATGGTCAAAATATTTCTCGAAAGGACATTGAGGTTGTCAACTTACGAACAAGCTTCTTCTCTTCCTGTCTTAGACGTTCAACAAATTTATGACCTTTAAAGGTTTAAGTCATCTCATGTTCATGTTCTTAGTCCCCAACTCTAAAGCTCTAATCATCAACACTTAACAAATAACTTCAAAATCGAAATGGAAAATCAGATTTCACTGATGTTAAGACTTTATGCTTTGAGGACTTCTTGTACTTGGTATAGGAACCTCCTCTCTCACATCTCAACATAACAATTTTTTTTATTTTTTTTTTACAATTTCGTCCATTCTCTGATTTGATTTTTTTTTCTTTCTGACTACCCTAGTTACGAAAATAGTTATCCAATGCACCATACATTCAAGATAATTGTATAATATGTCTTACTTTGAGTATGTCCCTTCGTAGCTCCATCTGAGATGGAGTCACCATCCTTCAGGATAACTCCCTTTCAGATGGAGCCATCCTACACGTTTTGTTTTTCTTTCTTATCTTTTTTTTTTTTTGTTTTTCTTTCATCTTATTGCTTCTCTTTTTATTTTCGTTTTCTTTTTGGCTGAAATTGTTTGAATTCTATATACATAGATGGTTAACCTCTAATAGAAATTACAATTCTCACTCTCTTCTACTTACATTTTTCTCTGTCTTATTTTCTCTCATTTTCATCATGTCTACTCTTGTATGGTTTGCAATGTATACAGAGTCAACCGAGACGTTGTCGAAGTTAAAGGAACAACTAAACCACTTTTTTTTAACTTAGCTCGTGATAATACTTAAAAGGTTTGTGAGAATTACATTTGTTGATCCTTACATGTCGTCGGCAAATGACGAAGACGATGAAAAAATAAGTTATGACATTAAGGTTCTTCATAAAGATGTTGACGTAGAAGACATATTTCGATGGAGAGTAGGGACATAAGAACCAATGATGTTGTGCGTTAGGAGTGGGTGGATTACGAATAGTTATATTTCGTAATGTTATATTATGTTTTTTTTTAAAGTTTATGAAAAAATAAGTTATGATATTAAGTTTATTTGATTCTAGTTATCTCATGTCTTAATGTTGTATTATGACATTTTCAATTAAATTTAATTTTTGCATTTTTATTACATCTTATATTCATAATTTCAATTAATTTAGTAATAAAAAAAATTAATAATAATAAAAACAATAAAAAGGTGATTTAACAGTTAGTAATGTGGTACAAAGTCTATCAAAATTCAACTACAAGAGAGAAAGCACCAATAATTGAACAACGGAAGTCCCCTCGTGTATCAAAATCCGTAAGATGTCATACAACCAAACATAAAGTAGTTAGGATTAGAAAAGCTAGAAAATAATGTAATATTTATATTTCAATATTTTCTTTTGTAATATTTATCAATCAATATTATTATTTATTTCAAATTTTTCTTTTGATTATTTAAGTTGATCAATTTATATTATAAAAATATAATTTCATCTAAAAAAATGAAAAACAAAAATCAAAAGAGTAGTAGGATGACACCATCTCCATTGGAGCCATCCTGAAGGATGGTGATATAATTTCACCCAAAAAAGAAAGAAAAAGGAAAAAAGCAAAACATGTAGGATGGCTTCATCGGAGAAGGAGTCATCCTTAAGGATGGTGGCTCCATATCAGATGGAGCTATGAAAGGAGAAACTTAAAGTATGGCATACTGAACAGTTATTTTGAATGTATGGTAGAGTGGATGATTATTTTCATAACTAGGGTAGTCAAAAAGAATCTTTGCTTTTTCAATAACAAGAGTAAATCCTGGCTTCTTTTCTTCATCTAGACCCCATGTCAACAAGTGCCAACAACCCCTCTCGTGAAGTAATCAATAGAAGGATTATCAACTTGAGGAGGAACTTTGTCTTTGACATTGTCGAAAGGATTATTGTAACGCCCACTTTCGTTTTAATTATTTATTTAAATCAAGTTTAGGTGATTATATTATATTTATATAATATATGTGTGATTTTGATATGTTTTGAGGATTTAATTGATTTTGTGATAAGTTATGATTTATGTGGATTTGATTAGGTTAAGAGACTTATTTTATTGTTAAATAAAATAAGATTTGAAAAGAAAATAAAATATTTAGTTGTGGGTTAGTTTTGGATTTTAGAGAGTTATGTGGGAGAAAGAGTAAATAAGATAAGATTTG
>Ga0209282_1002745_pt1 | contig 10270 bp, 4 predicted proteins | sample Mtrugardesep15_FD_187529 | JGI IMG/M metagenome (GOLD analysis project Ga0209282, IMG submission 187529) | Root nodule microbial communities of legume samples collected from California, USA - M. trunc garden sep15 (SPAdes) (version 2) | ecosystem: Host-associated > Plants > Roots > Nodule...
AGAACGTGGTTATGATCTATTGTATACACCACATGTGGCAAAAGCTGATCTTTGGAAGATCAGCGGTCATTTGGACTTCTACAAAGAAAATATGTATGATCAGATGAGCATTGAAGAGGAGCGTTATCAACTTCGACCAATGAATTGTCCTTATCATATTTTGGTATACAAAAGGAAGCGTCATTCCTATCGGGATTTTCCTGTTAGGGTAGCAGAATTAGGTACTGTTTATAGATATGAACTGTCTGGAAGTTTACATGGCCTTTTCCGCGTTAGAGGTTTCACACAGGTTTGCTGTTTTACTTAGCTCATTATCTTGTGAACTACAAAAATCACAATAAAAAAATTGTTGATTCAGTTATGTTGATGTTAATTTTGTATGCTTTTCACAACTTTTAAATAATAGATGGCGAGCTTGCCAAGACTAGTAAGGTTGCATGACACGACTGTCCAAGAGCCGTTGATTGTTGATCCCTTTAGTTTTTTTAATAAAATTGGGAAAGTGGGAATTTCTTTTTATCACAAATGCCCATTTCACAACTGTCGCATAGGGGATTTGAACTCTATACTTTGAGGTTACAAGGCTAAACTCTTACCACTGAGCTAGCACCTCAAGTGTATGTCGATCCCATTACTTATTTTATTTTGAAATCATTGGCCTATGATACCTTAATGTGTAATACTGCACAGCCTTTTCAAAGTTTCTGCATTTGGTTTTTAATTCATTTCTTTAAGATGCATGCTCATAAGTTGGGTTTTGTTTTAACTTCAATATCTTTGGTACAGGATGATGCACACATATTTTGTTTAGAGGACCAGATTAAAGATGAGATCAGGGGTGTCCTGGATCTTACCGAAGAAACATTATCGCAATTTGGTTTTGATAAATATGAGATAAATTTATCTACACGGCCTGAAAAATCTGTTGGAGAAGATGATATATGGGAGAAAGCTACCTCAGCTTTAAAAGATGCTTTGGACGATAAAGGCTGGACCTATCAAATTGATGATGGGGGAGGTGCCTTTTATGGGCCAAAGATAGATGTCAAGATTGAGGATGCTCTTGGGAGAAAGTGGCAGTGTTCAACCATACAGGCAATTCCTAACTTAAAAATTCTTTGAAATATTAAAACAATAGGTTTTCGAAGTGGTAAAGCCATAATTTTCCTCTACCTGATAGCTCTTCAATTAAGGAGATCTGATATGATGTTTGAAAGAGCTTATACTGAGTACATATGAAGTATTACATCCTGTCTTGATTAATTGAAAATAGCTTGCAAAAACCCATATAAGATAGGTTAGTTTTCAACCCATAGTCCCATATAACATTTTGTTTTTCTAATATGATAGGCTGTTTTGATAATCTTGGTGAGTTATCAAGATTAGCTGTTTAGCCAAACGAGATTAAGAGCTTAATCCTTGGTTCCCCATCAGATTTTAAAAATAGGCCTTTGCATCTTCATGCTTCATGGCCAGAGGATCTTGAACGAGTCATGAGGGGGGGGATTAGATATATAAAACTATTCATGTGCCTCCATCTAATAGCTTAAGCTTTAAGGAAAGTTTGTCATTGACTATAATATGCTTCGTCTTCAATCTCTTACTTTTGTCAGGGGTTGTGGCTATGCTGTTATTGCTTTTATATTGTTCACTTGATTTTAAGTGAACCAATCTGCATGTAACTGTTTGACTATTTGCTTGACTTAATTCCTTTTCCACTTGAACAGGTTGATTTTAATTTACCACAGCGTTTTGATATCACATATGTTGACTCAAACTCTGAAAAAAAGAGACCTATAATGATCCATAGAGCAGTGCTTGGATCCTTGGAAAGATTCTTTGGTGTTCTTATAGAACACTATGCTGGTGATTTTCCATTATGGCTTTCTCCAATACAAGCTCGAATTTTACCTGTTACTGATGCCCAGGTAACGTTTGACTGCTTAAGAATTATTTGCAGAGTTGTTTTGTATGATTGCAGTTAATTAATGGAAAATATTTGTGCATTTGCAAACAGCTTGAATACTGCAAGGATGTTACAAACAAACTGAAAAAAAATGGCATTCGAGCTGAGGTTTGTCACGGAGAGCGCCTGCCAAAGCTCATCAGAAATGCGGAAAAGCAAAAAATTCCATTGATGGCTGTTGTGGGCTCGAAGGAAATCGAAACACAAACAGTTACCATTAGATCTAGGTTTGGTGGGGAGCTTGGAACCATGCCTGTTGATGATTTCATTAGCAAAATAAAGTTGTTTATAGAAAACCCAATATCATTATGATACCCATTCAGTATCTTATTCACGTGTGTATTAGTTTGGAAAAGAATGTAAACATTACGTGCTGTATAGACATAAGACAGATATATTCTCTTGATATAATTTCTTTTCATGTATGCTTTTAAAAAATAAATATATTTTCCTAAAAAATAAATATATTGGCCTAAATTGTGACACGAAAATGCCATCGTGTCCTGATTCCTTCAATGTCGAATGCATCATTCTTGACCTGTGAAATCGTGTCTTGATTCATTCCAATCGTGACACGTTTTGTGACTTACTTCAATTCTTCAATTTTACCTGCTTTTCGCACTTTATCATGCTCAAACTTGATGTGAACTCAACTATTGGAAAATTACATAAAAAATTACATGATGACAAGATGTCATCAAAGATCATCTGCCTTGATGCTCCTGATGGTTGACCCTTTCCTAGTACCACTAGCTTTTTGGATGAATAAAATAGTGTGCAAGAGTATCTATTTATAATGTATGATTACTTAGGGGGTTAAGAGAGTGAACATAATTATTTTGCACCAAAAACGACTTGAAAATTAAGCAATCAACACTCCTTGATTGTTTCCATGCGTGGGGAACATGGTACGGTCTGCAGAGGCGCATGCGACAACAACTAAATCTGCTCCATGCGCAAGGGCACGTGAGGCAGCCCCTCAGGTGCGTTTTCAGCTATTTTTGATCCTTTTTCGCCCATTATTCTGTCTTGCAATGCCTTAGAACTTGAAATGAATTTTCTTCACTTTGTATTGTGAATCTTGATGATTGCTTATTTGATTTGATTTGTGAAACGAGAAATGTTGCTGAGTTAAAATGATCTTTCGTCATGTATGTGATGTAAAGTTGTGTGGAAGTTTATTAATTTTAATGAATATGTGGAATTGATAAATTACATGGTTTTAGAGTGACTACAATTTGATAAGAGTGTGTGCATATCATTACATATAGTTATGTCGTGTCAAATGGGGTGATTCATTGTTAACTGACAAATAAGACGATTCATTTTAAGTGCCAAATAGGACGATTAAAATTATTATGCCAAATGGTACAATTAAATCTATCATACCAATTGATGGCGATGTCCAGATCATGCTCTAGTTGCATCTCATGCATTTGCATAGTTCATTTTATGTCTTAAAGTACTTCCTTGGAGTGATGAACAATTTAAACTAAAAAGACAGGTTTTATCATGATTCTTTAATGATGGTTGTATATTCTTATTTGTTGTCTTAATTTATTATTGTTTTTTATTTCATGGGTGTTCAAAACTAACCCTTACAACCAACATTTTAGGTATCAAATAACACATGATGTATGTCTCGACGTTTTTGCTTGAAGTGTTTACAAGGGCAGAATTAGGTTTTGATTGAATTGTAATTTTAATGATTTTGAAGGTTGTCATTTTAAGAATTTGAATTAAACTACTCCAAAGAGTTTTTATCTAATTTTCAGTTAGGAATTTATCATTTATGAGTATTGTTTTAAAAAAAACATTGTCCTATTTTTCTAAAAGAAATAAATAGACGTAATGTCTTGGATATAAATCTAAAACGTTACAAACAACATATAAAAACAAAAATTGGATCATTTTCAAATTGACAGTGGCAAACAAGATCTTAGTGCTTTTTCAATACCTATGAACATACATATGATTTTAGTTAAATGACTTGAATTTAGGCTTGTGGAAATTCATTGGAAAATTTTCGGTAAAAACCGAGATAACATGTCTTTTCAATTGAAGAGTGTTTGTAGAAGAAAATGACAACTTGTTTGAACGGTAGTTAACTACTATTTAAAGTAAGAGTGTTTTTTTTTTCTTTATGCGTTGTAGTATATAAGTCTGGAGCGGCAGCTAACTATTATAGACCAGCAAATAGTAGTTAACTCGTTTATGTATTTTCGTCAATTTAGGGTGTCTGAGAGCAAGCAATGGGTGACCAAAATATAGAAAATCAACATGGAGTTTGTTACTGGGCCTGGGCGGGTCACAAACAAAGCACTCTTTTGGCTTATATATAAGAAAGAGGATTAGGTATACGTGATTTGGGATTCCTTCTCTCCTTTCTTTTGTTTTGGTGAATGTCGACGGAATTCGATACCTGTTTGTTCGGCGTCATCCGACCTGCCCCGGATAGCTGCGATGAAAGAGGGAAGTGGCTGAAATCCGAACCGGAATTGCAACCTGAACCGGAACTGAAGTCGGAACCGGAATTGCCATCGGAACCGAAACGGCCACTGCAATATGTATGGGAATCGAAACGCGTTAAAGATCTTGAGATTAGTGACTGCTCTGTGCACGACGATGACATTGAGCCTCTTATATTTAAATGTGATCGCTTCGAGTATAGGAATAAGGCTCAGATTAAAAAAGACAAGGAGATTAAAGTCGCCATGGATGAGTACAATCAGCTCCGTCGCGGCCTAAGTGTACGTACCTATATCTATATGTCTCATTTTGCTTTCGGTTTTTCGTTTGGCTTTCAATTTCATGTTTCACTTGTATTACAATAATAATCTCTTAATTAATTTTGTTTTCTGGACAGAAATTTGATGCTATCGCCCCTCCGAGAATTGCAGGATTAGTTGGTTGTATAGTACCCCTTCCCATCGACGAACGTCGTCGCCTTGAACTCACTCCCCTCTGCGAGGCTGCGTTGGTGAACTACAATACTAAGAATCAGGTTCAATACTTTTTAGAGTAAACTCATGATGATTATAGTATTTTTATGTCTTTTTATTCATTCATTGATGAAATAATTTTGTATTATTAGGGTGCAAATTTTGTTTTAGCTGATATTGTGAAGACAACCTGGAGACCTGGTGGTATGTATTATATTACCTTCCAAGCAAAAGAACAAGATCCTCCCAACTGCGGCCCTGTTACAACTTTCCAGGCACAAGTCTGGAAAAAGAGGCCTGAGCCTGAGGTCGAGGTCATATCATGTGCCATCAAAACCTAACACTAGCACCATGGTAATATAATAATGCTGCATTAATCTTATGCATGCTTTCATCCTGTTTAATCTTTTTTAGGTTAATCATATGCTTGGAGATTTGTTTACAGTTCCTTTAAAATTATATTTGATTTTGGTATTTATAATAAGCTTCAGCCATTTTACAATTATGTGAAAAAGAAGTTCATAAGCGGAAACCAGCTGTTTCCAAGCCTAAATCCAAAGATATTAGAGTTGAGTATGTTGATAGAAACATCATTTGTAATTGTGAATCAGTTCTATTATCATTGCTGCACTTCATTTGGAAATTGAATGTGTTTTTAGCTACTTACCTCACCAGAGTTAGCAATTGCACCTCGCCGAATACATGGAACACTGATTTTTTCTGTTGCGATACAATTGATGTGATGTCGTTGTAACTGAAAGACATTTTCCTACTGAACTTATTTTGGTATTTTATTTATGTCCATATCACTCTGTTTTCCATCTCTTGTCAATATATTTTTTTTTCCTTATACAGTCCCTCGTCTGGGTAAGCACTGAGCAGTACTTGTATCTGATTGGCATATATGTCTTTCAATCGAGAGAAAATTCGTATTTTCAGTCATTTTACTTTATCGAAATCGTAACCTCAATTTGTACCTTTATCTTTGAATGATTTGTTGTTGTTGAAGTATATATGCAACCATGTTTGGGTGTTTGTTACCAATGGTTATGGGGATTGTTCCCTTCTTAACTCTATGCAGCTGTTACACCTTTCTTCTGGTATGAATGAATGTCTTTTGTATGATAAGGTTCACAGTTATATAATTTTTTGGCTTAAATGCCTTTTTGGTCCCTTATCTTTATTTCTAGGTTCATATTGGTCGCTTATTTTTAAAAAGGTGCACATTCCTTTAACTTGTTTAATTGGTACGACATTAGTCCTTTCTATCCATGAAAGTCTAACCCAACACAAATCCGCAGGAGTCTCGTACTTCAAAACCACGAATTCGCATGGAAAGGGCTAGCGTGGTACCAATCCAACACATATTCTCTTCATTTTGAGCCATTTTGATTGTACTAGTTTCTTAATTTTCTGACCCCACTTAATTGGGATATGGCTCATTAGTGATTGTATCTTAATTTTTGGAATTTGGAATCATAATTTGGAAACATATAACTTTTAAATCCTACCTTCATGAATCACAATGATATATTCCCGGTATTTATCTTTGCAGGAAATTATGTCCACTGCATCCCACTTGAGTCTACCTTTGATTAATATGGTTTTGGTTGTATTATAAACATGGGGTGATAGTAGGCCAGGACACTCTTCCGGATGTAGTTATTTAAATGTGATCTTGTCTATGTATGTATATCGTATATTTGGTAGAACATTTTGAGAGTTTATAACCTCATGTGTGTGTCTTGTGTCATTTCTGCCCTTTTAGGCTTTTATCTCTTTTCTTTTTTGGTAGTTTTGATGCAACAAATTCTTTTTCCTTTACCTTGAGATTTTAGAACGATATTAGAATTTTCCATGACAATCATTCCAACAAATAGGGTGAATCTTAATTATATTGCGATCAATTGTGAGGCATCTTTTAGTTAGACGATAAAAAAGGGAGATTGAGGGGGCGTAAAAAGAAATGATGAAAATGGATGGAAGTTGATTGATGTGGCAGCCCACGTATTAAGTTGGGCGGGTCAACAAACCCGTTATTTTTGACTAAAACTGAATGAAGAAGTGTTAAGTTACACGGTGAAAGTACCCTAACAGCAGAAAAGCTTAATTGCACGCTGAACATACAGACTGTACTGCTGTTTCTCACAGTCACAACCCATCTCTTTTACGATTGACCAAATCTATTGCTTCTTCCCAATTAACCCTTCTGCCCACCAAAACAAACAAAGCATGTTTTTGCCTTAAACAATCTTCCTCATATCTGTGTGCTTTTTCATCTTCTTTGCAATTTTAGCTAATTTTTTTTGTCTAAAAGGAACTGATCTATATGCACGAAATAACTCTTCCACCCCTAAAACAGAACAAAACAAAAAACATATTTATTTATTTCAGTAGGCCTTTTCTCTTTTCGTGTAAATCTGCTGTTTTCTATCTTCAGATCCCAGCATCATCGGTTTGTTTTAATTTTGAGGTTTGTATTTTATTTCTCTAAAATATATGAGTAAATATGTATTTTTATTTATTTATCATCTATGTGTTATTTTAAAAAATTCATGTATATGTTATAGGGTTGTTGTTAATTATAATTATTAAGTCTTCATTTGGGGTGATGTGCCATCGCCATTATTAATTTCCTCTGTGTTCATATGTTATTCGATCTCAGAATTCCAATAATTATTAGATCTATGTGTCTTTACTCTTTTCGTATTTAAATTTGTTGCTTTTCATCTTCCTTACTCAGTTGGCAATGGATTTACATACGGCTAATTCTTTCGCCTATTTCCAAATGAAGGATCTAACAGCGGATCCAAATGTTAGTCACGACATGATAATTATTCTGTTAACCTGCCAGATATGTATTTTTTATTTTAAATTTTATTCATCTGTTTTAATTTCCTTCGTCTTCATGCTTAGATCAGACTAGGCGTGTGCCAGTGTAATTACATTGAATTATATGTGATTTTCTCTAATTATTATTTGTGACGGATTGTGGTGTTGACACATATTACTATCCTCATGATTTAAATTTAAATACTTTATTGAATATTTTTTTATTCAATGTGAGACTCATAACATTTTCATTGTTTAAAACCCAATGTCCACCGTATCGATGTTGACCCTATAATAGTCGTTTTCTTTTCTTGCAGTCTCATTCACCTATCAGTATTTTGTGGAGCACCTTAATCCATACTACACGTAGCCATTTATGGCTGGTGGTGACCTTCTATTTGGATGTATCTCGGTCTGTCCTTGGATAAAATAACTTATATACCTTGAAGTAATACACGTGATAAGATTATTATATCAATAACACAATAATAATAACAATGATATCAAACAAACAAATACTCCCTCCTTCCTATATGTAAGCGCCTTTTGTTTTTTTCACATTTCTATGGAAAAGTTGTTAGTGTAATTAATGTGTGTTAATATTACCAAATTGTCCTTTGTTTCATGTGTATGAAATTTGACTTTTCATATTTCAATACAAGTTAGTAGTATTAATTAAGGGTATATTTAGGAAAAAAATAATAAATGTATCTAGTAGTTTGAAAACCCATTATACGTTTTCACTTTTTCTTACTTGTTTACCACTTTCTATCGTATAATGTTATTATTCCACTCAGCTTCTAATTAAGTTGTTTCAAAAAACGATTAGGAACCTTTTAGTTAATTCTAGAATTGAATCTTATGACATAAAGTAAGCTTAGCAAAAATGAAAATGTCGTGTTGGTTGTGTGTTAAGACTAGATAGGATAGAATTAGAAATGACGATATTATATAGAGTTGGGGTAGTACCTATAGTAAAATAAATGGTAAGAACTAGACTCAGGTGGTTTAAGAATGTAAAGAGAAGACATGTGGGTTATGTAGTTAAAGAGAGTAATTCAGATTAAGGTATAACAATCCACTTTCCATCAAAAAACTGGTATAACCAGCTTCCAAGAGAAACAAGCTTCCATCAAATTTCATTGTGTTTTATTAACTACACAAAAAACTGGTATAACAATCCAAGAGAAACAAGCTTCCATCAAATTTCACTGTGTTTTATTAACTATCCACTTTCCCTATATCGTGTTTGATAACCAGCTTATTTGTAAAGAATAGCAAAAAGCATATACGTCTCAAAATTTGATCAACCTCCACATTTGGGCTTAAGGGAACATCGTATTTATGGGCCAAAATCATATACGTCTCTTACGGTCCTAAAATATTACCAGGTTTCACCCACAATTCAATTGAGCTGGCTAGCACTCGCCCATCTCGCAGACCTCCACACTTTCCTTAAAACCTCGAGGACAAGGTTCAAGTGAACCCGTCTGCAATGATAGGATTAGGAGGCTATAATAATTAACCTTCTAGTTTATTCTATAAGCGAATCTTTAAGTTCTATTACTCCCTCCGTCCCTATATCTAAGCATCCATTTGACTTTATTTTTGTCCCTAAGTGTAAACCCTTTTTCAAACTACTAGATACATTTATTATTTTTTTCCTAAATATACCCCTAATTAATACTATTAACTTGTATTGAAATATGAAAAGTCAAATTTAATACACATGAAACAAAGGACAATTTGGTAATATTAACACACAAAATAGACACATTAATTACACTAACAATTTTTCCTAAGAAATGTGAAAAAAGCAAAAGGCGCTTACATATAAGAAGGAGAGAGTATTTGTTTGTTTGGTATCATTGTTATTATTATTGTGTTATTGATATAATAATCTTATCACGTGTATTAGCTCAAGGTATATAAGTATTACATGTCCCTTGATTAGGAACGAAGAAAAAAATGAATGATGAATGAAAAAGTTATTTTATCCAAGGACAGATCGAGATACATCCAAATAGGAGGTCACCACCAACCATAAATGGCTACATGTAGTATGGATTAAGGTGCTCCACAAAATACTGATAGGTGAGTGAGGCTGCAAGAAAGGAAAACGGTTATTATAGGGTCAACATCGATACGGTGGACATTGGGTTTTAAACAATGACAATGTTATGAGTCTCACATTGAATAAAAAAGTGTTCAATATAGTATTTAAATTTAGATCATGAGGATAGTAATATGTGTCGACACCACAATCCGTCACCAATAATAATTAGAGAAAATCACATATAATTACACTGGCACACGCCTAGTCTTATCTAAGCATGAAGACGAAGGAAATTAAAGCAGATGAATAAAATAAAAAATACATACCTGGCAGGATAATTATCATGGCGTGACTAACATTTGGATCCGCTGTTAGATCCTTCCTTTGGAAATAGGCGAAAGAATTAGCCGTATGTAGATCCATTGCAAACTGAGTAAGGAAGATGAAAAGCAACAAATTTAAATACGAAAAGAG
>Ga0209282_1002746_pt1 | contig 10269 bp, 6 predicted proteins | sample Mtrugardesep15_FD_187529 | JGI IMG/M metagenome (GOLD analysis project Ga0209282, IMG submission 187529) | Root nodule microbial communities of legume samples collected from California, USA - M. trunc garden sep15 (SPAdes) (version 2) | ecosystem: Host-associated > Plants > Roots > Nodule...
ACCCCAAATAATTGATAAAAATTACTAAGGAAAGAATGAATGTAACGGTTGAATTAACTTCTGCACATTTTCAGCTTCTTTAGTGCTTGATCAGACTTCTCAGAGCTAGTGACTCTAGAGCCAGAGCGCATCTTCCTTTGATTCTTAGAAGGATCTTCATCATCCTAGGGGAAAATGATCGACAGGTTTCAAAATGTGGAGCTTTGATGTAATGTTAGAAACTAGCAATGTTTATATAAAGACTTTACAAGTGGGCAATTTGAGCCAATATACCTTGGAAACACACATTGGCATTGGTATGTTTGGTCTGAGGCTTGCTTGTTTACCAAGTTCAATTTGCACCGAAATGCTAGCCTGTGATAAATCCACTCCCGAACTCTGCAAGGCTTGTGTAAGTGTATCCAACAACCTGTCCAAGTATAGCACATTTACTTTCATGTAAAAAAAATGAAAATGCTAACAAAAACCAATTTGGCATCCTAATTACAATATCATTTGCAAGCATTTCAAGGGAAGAAAATGGGTAGTTCTCTAAAATCACAAAAGAAGAAATTTTGAATTTTAGTGAATTTAGAAGTTTTCCAACAACATGCTAGGTTGTCCATATATTGTGGAAATATTTATAGTAGTATCAATATTGTATAATGAATTGTTTGAATGGAACAGGACAGCACTACAAACAATCTTAGCAGAAGAAATGTAAACTATAACATAAAGAGGTAAGAATGAATAGAGTTATTAAGAAGCAAATTGAAATTATGGACTTTCACAGTATTGCAGTTACAGCAACATGAATTGCAATTCAGAGAAAGGCAGTGAATTAAGTCCAAGTTTAGGCTGCATAACAGAATTCAATGAGTTTGCAAGAAATAGTTTTTTAACCCTCATGGCAAGGTGAATATATAAATACACTAGTAGGTATGATATTAAATTATTAGGTGATTGTGGATGGAATATGTCTTCCACAATCACCTGCCATATCTCCAATTTCTATCCACAAATGCTCACTAGGGGATGAATCTATAGCATGTCCAACACAACTTCAAAATAGTATAAAGGAAATAAACTGTCTTCTAATTTATACACTAATCAAATGAATACTATAAGATAAATACTCACCCTTGTGAGTACACACTTGATATGCTAATGGCACCTCCTTCAATGGTGAGCTCTTTCTCTTTCAGCTTTTCACTGGTTGAAGTCATAGTCTGAGATTCTACTGAAGGTTGATAATTGGTGTTCTCTGCATCAGATGATAATCTACGTCTAAGCTGCGACACTGCTCCACCTAAACCTCCGGTTTGGGTTGAAGTTAAGAAATTTGGTTGGGAAGAAATAGGACTTGGAAAAGCCTTGTTTGTTATTCCAGACGGATGATCTACTGTCTTCAAGGCAGTTGTTGTGCTCAAGCCAGATTCTACATTATGGATACCCCCATGAGTTGTTGGGGAGATGGTGATGTTTTTCTCGTCAACCTTTGAAGCAAACAGCAATGTTGGAGATGGATTAGACCCACCATTTGCGCCACGAGGTTGAAAACTTTCTGCTGGCCTGTCATTATTTCTCTGCTTTGAATTGAAAAATGTGAATCAGTTTTTGGATGGTTATTACTTCTAAATTTAAATCCATTAACAATAGGCTATGTGATAGTAATTAATACACCCACTTAAACAAGACAAACATCTTCTTTGCTGAGTCAATTCCAACAAAGACATCAAACTTGAATGATAGTCCCTCTGATCATGTTTATAAAGAAATAAAGGACCAGACAATCAAAACTAAGGAATAATGTTTTTTTTATAATTAGGACAATTAATATAACTCAAATGTTTCTCATAAAATGATCTGGAGGTACAGAAAATAGTAAATCCATCAATGAAGCTATTATTTTGTTTTATAAAAACATTCACAGCTTAAGATAGGAATATGTGGTATTTACCCATGGCATCAGTTTTTCTGGCTCGTTATTCCAACCTTGGAATGAACCTTCATACTTATGAACCTTCTCTTGTAAAAAGTGAATGTACTCAATGACCTACAAATAATTCAGATTAAACATTAATGAGCAATAAAGCAAACATATAGAAAACAAAATTTTCACCAACCGTATGAATTTACCTCTAACAAAAAAGATGCTTTGTCCCTCTTTTGATCACTGTGTGGAATAAGCTCTCGTAGCATCTGAAACCTACATGTTTGATTCAAATGTTCTATCAGATGATTATGAGCAAATAAAATCAGGTAATGATGGAAGCAGACAATGCTCTATAACTGCTGAGTGCTTGTACAATGCACTCACCAAAGCCAGACAATCCCAACCCCAGTAAAACGGTGGCTGACAAGGCAAACCGATAAACCATAAATCTAATAAAGTCCACTTAATTGGAATCATTGTTACTTTTCCTAAAAGCCATTTTTAGGGTACACCTTTTTTTTTTCTTTCTAAAAAAGAATGAAACTATGAATAAAACAGTACAACTAACCCGTTAAGCATTAGGACCTACCAGTTACACTACTCCCAAGTCCCAATAGCACGGAATTCTTCTCTTAAACTATTTACGTGAGTACTAAGTAAGCACGAAGTTCATAATTAAGAAAAGGGAAGTTCTTTTTACACCTCCGTTGCAATTTGCAAGTGTCTCTTGTAACATTCAGAAAAATTCTAGCAGTATAGTAGGTAAGACTTGCCTGTCATTAATTTTGCTTCTTCTTCGCTGCTCTGTTGCAGAATGTTTTGATCTTGGTGTGTTTGGCTTTTGATCGGTACTCTTGCCGTCCACTCTCACCCTTAGTTCTCCTGTAAATAGCTCAGTAATGTTAACCTCGTAAAATAAAAACCCTTTGAGTAGATAATTCGTTATGACACTTGATATATCCTCACTGCTCCCTTTTTATATTTAAACATGACAACGTGTTCCTATGGCCTTTCTTTTCATAAATTAAAGTACCGAGACATAATATTAAAACCACTTACAAAACACTAGTTAATCAGATCAATGAAAAGGGGAACTACTAGTCTACAACATCAACATTCAATAATACTAAAAAATAAATTTGGCAACTATAAATAAAGGAAAATAAATGTAATTTGTTCCTGATTCCCTCATCACTAATTTAGTGATGAAAGTTAAAATGAATTTCATATTTTCATGATTCCATCACTCTCTAAATTTTGTTTGCAAATTTAACTTGTTATTATCATTGATTAATTGATTGTTTGCAAATTTAACTTGCTATTGTCATTGATTAATTGAGACAGCTCATAATATTGTAATTTATTGCCATAAAACTTAAAAAGGCATGTGCATGCTACTGCCTTTCTCAACAAGGAGATATTAGAAATTACCTCTTTGAACATTAGAGGATTCTCTCTTGAGAAAAAACGTTCCTTCATTTTCTAGCTCTTCATCCTGGGCACAATCCTGTGCAGATTTCATCATTTCCATAAAACTCTGGTTCTTCTGTCCAGTTGTCCTGTTGCATCAAGTGCAAAAAGTTCAGCATAAACATATATTTAATTAAATAAACCATCTGAAAGGACAACTATTCCGAGTGAAAAAGTTAAAATAAATTGTACGGGGTAATATGACTTACTGAGAAGAAGAGCGAGAGTTGAAGCTGCCATGATGATTGTTAGAAAACGATTGAGACGTTCGCTCCTTCAATGTCCACTGCCCTAACTTAGCAGCAGAATCTGCCACATAATAAAGTGATGTGAAATGTTATTACCGTCGCAAATGCTATGCAATTGATATTTGATCCTTGTTATTAGTAGTACAACATTTTTTTGACTCAAAATCTAACTAATTAACATTGAAGTTGACTTGCTAGACAGGTAATCCGCCACGGCCTATCTAGTGTCATTCATGTGTATGAAGAACGTCGGAGAAAATAACTGGAACAAATGTTGTAAATAAATTAGTACTTTCACTATATTCTACATGTTTCACGAAGTGGAAAACTTTCTCGGTCAAATAATCACAATTGAAAGTTGCAATATCAATTTATATAGCTATGGAATTAAGATGACTTTCATCCGTGGTGTAGACAAAAGGCATAATTCACGTTATGAACAAAAACAACTAAAATTGGCAAGGAATATATTTTGAGAAAGTAAGATAAATAATTACAGGTAGTACAAGCTACGGTTTTTTGGGGTATTATTAGGCAACGACTTTTAGACAATGTTGTTGACAAAAAATGTTGTAGTGTTTTATTTACTTGAAATATACTCCAAGTCCATGTGTGTGTGTCCTTGCACGTTATATGAAATCATAAGAAAATGCAGGAAATTGGCACCCTAAACATTTTCTATCTCTATTACTTTCATTTTTTTATTTTAAGTTAAGAGTGTCTTTCTTTATAAACTCTTTTGATTATGATATGAGATAATAAATAATTTTCATTTGGTTTGCTCTTATTCAATCCTTATGTTTTTCAAGGGTTATAGTAGCTAATTGTGATGCTTTTGCCAACCAAAAAAAAAAACTAATTGTCATGCGGTAATGTAATAGCTCAAATTAAAGTGTGAGTATCTTGGGGTTGGTTCATATGTAAAGAGTGTAGAAAATCTTATCATATTATTCTGATTTGTGCTCAAATTTTATGGGATGTTTAAAGCATACTAAAGTGTAGGCTGCTGTAATGGGTTGAATTATTATCCTTTTTATGGGTTGAATTATCCTTATTATTCTCCATTTAAATAATACTTCTTGCTTGATTCAAAATAAAAATAAAAAATATATACTTCTTACTTAACATCTTCAAAAAATATTTCTTGGTTACCTCCTATAATGGGTTTCTCCCCAACATTATTCTCTTTTCCTGTCTTTCCCTTTCTAATCTCGGACTCTTCCCACAAGGTGAAACCGCTTGAAGTATGTGAACTGCAGTTGGAGTTGTCATCATTTCTATCCGCACTAGTTGCTTGATGCACAGTGAAAAGTGATGATGCTTCTGGCTTTGGAACCCTTTGATTATTATTCACGCAGGAATTAATGTGGCTAATACTGTAAGTCCCAATTCCTCCAGGTAAGAGGTGCTCAACTGAAGCTGGTGTTGCTAAAGGGGGTTGCTTCTGAACCACCGATGAGATTTCATCTGTGCCTTCTTCCTTGGCACTGGATTTGGCTTCTACCTCCTCTAGTGGCCGCAAGAAATCATGGGTCTTGAGGAAACTTGCTGTTCATGCATGAAGGAAATATATGACATGCAGGTCAAGGGAAGTAAAACAATTTCTTTCATTTAACCGAAATAAATTTGAAAACAAAAAACACACAAGATACTGTGAAAAGCTTGCAAACTATTCTGTGAAAAGCTGATACATATCGTTTTCATTTCTTGCTAAAAATACGGTGCATGCATGAAGCAAAAGACTCGTGAGCATATGCCAAGTGCATTAAATAGTGTGCCCAGGTAAGTCATATAACTTTTTCCAGTTTTCAAAACTATTTCTTATGATTCGTAAAATATGAAATAAAATAAAAAACAATTTTCAGATGAATATTATTACATCACTTTTTTTATATTGTATCATCTTTTAAATAGTTTTTCGAATCTAATTTATTTTATAGCTTAATTTTTGTTACAATGTGACAAAAAAATACAACAACAAATGTCATATTTCTTAGTAAAATCAACTTTTTGTTACAGCAACATACACTTGTCACAAACACGATATAAATCTTGTTTTTGAAGTAACACATATCGGTGTTGAGTTCTGATTTACAAACATGTTCAAATTAAATTTATCAAATTTTAAAAAATGAATCACTTCAATATTAAAATACACTCCTCAAACCTGTTTGTAATATTTATTTATAAAAATATTAGCTATTATTAGTTAATAATGGAGAAATGCGGAGAATGAAAGGATACATTTTGTTAGTTATTACTAAACATACTTGTAAATTTTACTTGAAAATTATTTTTTCAAATAATTTTTTTAAAAACAAATATGATCTTATTTCTTAAAACAAATTGAAATTTTGTTACAATGGTTCAAATAAAATAATATAGTAATACCATTATACTGGTTTTTTAGCCCAAAATTAAAACATGCAAGATCTTTATATTCTTTAAGGAACTACTCACAGTATAGTGTATAATATATATTGTTCTAACTTAGGAAAATGTTATTTTTCTAAAAAAAAATAGCACCAAGAATTTTTCAAGACACATCTGGCAAATTTTAATTGCAAGATTGATTTTTTTTTTTGTCTAGTAGCCTAGTGGCTAGAGTTCACACATTAATTGTGGAGAAGTGGGGTGTCCGGGGTTCAAACCCCGACCCCTGCATAAATTATGCAATATTCCTACCAACTGAGTTAAGCTTACGGGGACTGATTGATTATTCTTTATTCTTAAAGAATTCTTGATGTTAATTTTCTAAAGATATAACATTGCTCTTTAACTTATAAATTTCCTAAAATGCAAAAAATAGTTAAACAGCTGCATGTTGTGTTAGTTCAATAAATAAAGATTTCTTTCAATTTAATCAAAGTTTAAATTCAAAATTTCTTTATAAGGATAACTATCTCATTTATTATGATCATAATCAAAGAGATTAATCACTATAGTTGAACGTAAAGATATACAATTTTAAAAAAACCAAGAGTTGAGAAATAATAAAAATGCAAGTCTTTCATTTTCATCCTCTTAATAATTAAGATTTTAACGCTTCCCTCAAAAAAAATAATTAAGATTTTAACGCTGGTGAGCTGAGATTAGTGTAATTTAGCAAACGAAAAGAACAGAAAAACTACACCACACGCACACGGGAATGCCAATCCTTATCGACTATGATGTGAAATGTCAAATCAACTACAAGTCCAATCAAATTGGGCCCCTACCAGCCTCATGCGACACACTTTATCGGACGGTGTAAAATACGTTGTGATTTACACTTTTTCATTTGATGTAAAATCCTTCGGAATCCACCATAGGAAATTTTGTTAATTAAAAAAATCTATATATAATTAATATGCAGTCCATAAATAAAAAGCATGGCCCAGATCCTGTGATTAAATAGAGCCCACGTGCAGGAACAAGCATGATGTATAACTGCTTTTATTTACAGTTGAATTATTTGGCAGAAAATTGACCGTGATGTAGAATTTATCCTACGATTTAGTTTTACACCATGATCCCCACGTCACAGAGAAAAACATGGCAACAACAGAGGAAAGAAAAATCTCTCACACCGAATCATTTTGCATAATAATAACCAAAAATTAAAAAAACAAACTATACAGTACCTTGAGCAGATGGCCTTGGATCTTGTTCGGCAGTTGAATTACTGTATAATGACAGAAAATCATGCGTCGATTTCCTCCCTGCTCCTGTTTCCGCACAGAAAAGTTTCAGAAAATCTCATCCAAACAATATTAATTCAAATCAAACTAATTATCATTAATTTTCTTTTTCAAAAAAATAATAATATAATTATAAAATCATAGCTACCTTCGGCTCCATAAGAACGTGCTCGAGGAAGCTCCATCAATACTTGAATCTCAATTTTCTTCTCTGGTACGTAATTCAACGGAATTTTGAAATTCGGTCAAATCTCATAGAACACTGTTACTGCTTTTCAACACTAAATTATCTCTGAATTCTGAAGGCAAAACAGAGATGAAGAATTCGCTGCTTCGATCAGATCCGAATTTAGTAGAAACCGTAATTCTCTTGTTAGGTTGAAGATCGGAGACACATTCGTTCAGTTTAGTTTACGAATTCAAGCACTGCGTTCTTAATTGCCAATCAAGAGCTTACGGATCGAACTATCGTTGTAAATTATAAATGAATTGTTGTTTATGCATGTCAAATGATACTTTCGTAATTGATTTCCACGAAAGTCAGTAGACAACACAATTTTGCTCCAAAATCATAGCGTCCTGTTAAGATTTCACAGAATCTGAAATCAGACATTACATATAATTCAAATTCAATTCAACTTCCAAAATTCAACACGTGTTCAATTCACAGAGAAAACTCGTATTAACATAATTCAGTTAAAACAACAAACTCTAGAAAATTAAACAAAGTTAATTCTACTAAAAATTGAAAAAGGAAAGATCCAAACAAAGAGATACAAGTACGTGCGAATTTCCGCTAAGAAACAAGAAATTTGAAGAAATCAGTGAATTACCGTAATGATAATTGAGTAATTGAACGAGAAGAAAGTGGGAATTGAGAAGCGACACTTGAAGCAGAGCACACGATGTAGAAGAGATTCTTCGAGCGCTATCTTCTCTGTGTGCCGCGCTTTTTCTTATAATCACTTTTTCTCTTTCGATTCTTATGTTACTCTGAAAACGAGCACTGCAGCGAAAGATGAGGTCTCGGGTCGGACCTTTAACTTTCTCTGTTGAGTTTGAGAATTGATATTGATATATAATTGAGATGAAAGATGTTTTTATATACTTTCTCTCTGCTCTCTGTGTTTTCGCCATCCAGTTTTATTTGCTTTCTATTCTTTTTTTTCACCGTTAAATTATAAACTCCGTTTACAAACGACGTTGCGGCGGGTAACGGAGTTATGTCAATAATTAACGGTTTATTCTGTGTAAACGTCGCCGTTTCTTTAAACACACGGTAAGTAGAGTGAAAAACTTTTTATTTATCTTTGTTTTCTGTTAACACTTTTTCTAATGCTTCGGCAATCCCTAAGCAGATGTAGTACTATATTTTTAATTTTTATTTACGCAATCCGTGATCCCTTATTACGGAATTAATTAGGTCGTGTCAGTAAAATTATATACTGTTATTTGTGTCCTGAATTTCTTTGATCCATAAGATACATATGTACTGTAGTGCTAAGTACAGTACTTCCACAGAAACATCCTGTATCAGGGTGAATGTTGAACTAATATATAATTCTTCTTAACCAATATAAGAATTTGGTGTAATAATTGCATCATAAATTTTTTTGGGTCCCTCATTAACATTTATTATTTTTATATCAAATATTCAATCTTAAATTAATAGTCGAGATATATCATTTTTTTTTTTAAAAAAAAGTCGAGATCATTTTAAACTTTTATGGTTACGTGAATTGTCTGAATTGAAATTGCATTTTTCACATAATGATACTATTTGATTATAAGTTGTAGTTAATATTTCATTTCAGTTTGAAGAAAATTTTGTTCGAATGAGAGTCTATTTAGAAAAAAAAAAGGATAGCAGACAAATTGTTTAATAGTAAATGAATTTGTACCGGATAATGAATAAGTTAACCCAATAAATTTGAAATGTTTGATAAAGTTGACGATTAAACTAGTTAATAAATATAAAATGAAATAACAATGTGATTTTTAATTAATATTTAACATTTCTCAATTGATGCATAAGGGGGTAATGTTTCTATAGTTGGTCAAACTTGATCAAAATCTGACATATTTTGTCAAAGGAGTTTATCATATGCTTGCAAAAGAAGAGGTGAAAAACTGGCTGCCCATCCATAACTTGTTTGAAATGAAGTTGTTTATGTAGATCGAGGTGTCATTATTTGTATGACGGTTCCTTAAACACAGACTTCCCAAAAAATTTGTTTACGCGTGGTGTCATTAATTGGCTGAGCATTTCTAATGCTCTTTTAATGTTGCCTGTTTGCATGCATATCAATTTAGAGGGTTTCACTCTAATAACAAGGAATCTCAAGTTTGTTTTTAACATACAGAGCTGACGTGTGCGTGAGTTTTATGAAAGACTGCAATAAATGTATGTTTGATCATAAAGAACCGACATCTCATTAGATTTTACTCCCTCCGTCCCTTAATATAACCCCCTTTTGTTTTTTTTTTATCCCTAAATATAACCCCCTTTTCAAATTACAACACACATAAATTATTTTTTTTCATAGATACCCTTATTTAATACTACTACTAATTCTAAAAGTACAATAAATTGACTTTTAACTTTATCTCTTTAATGAGGTTAATTTTGTAAAATTGTACTATAAAACAGACACATTAACTACATCAACAACATTTCTTAAAAAATGTGAAAAAAGCAATAGGGGGTTATATTAAGGGACCGAGGGAGTATATAAAGTGAAAGTTTAGATTTCGTAGTGGATTAAATCTAAGACTAAAAGCTTCAAGTATGGTTTTAATTAGTGGTAGTTTAATCCACTTAATTGTTTCTGCTTCGTGATTCACTAAAACAAAAACAAAAAACATTGGACCAAAATTTGATATCTCCTTCGCTTATATGTATAAATGTTCTCTTACCAAGATAAGAATACTTTGTATTCCATTGTTTTTTTTTTTT